>Ga0194115_10004206_pt1 | contig 15694 bp, 10 predicted proteins | sample TA2MahsurfametaG_3_FD_148656 | JGI IMG/M metagenome (GOLD analysis project Ga0194115, IMG submission 148656) | Freshwater microbial communities from Lake Tanganyika, Tanzania - TA2015002 Mahale S4 surface | ecosystem: Environmental > Aquatic > Freshwater > Lake | place: Tanzania: Lake...
TGCGACCAGGTCCTGTTTGTTCAGCAAGTTGTTTTTTGGTTAATTTTTTCTTCTTGTTAAACCAGAAGTATTTTTTACCAATATAAAATCTACCATCGGTTAAATTGGTAATTTTATAAACAAAACCAATGTAGTCTTTAGGATTTAATTTATCCCAATATAACCATTTACCTGTATCCATTATGTATCGTATTTTATAACAAATGTTGTGTCTGCAATGTCTGATATTTGCGTGGGTTGGCCTAACTTAGCTACCATTAATAATTCATTTGCTGCATTATATACACCAACTGTTGTAACATAAGGATTAAAGTAAGAAGCAGTAACAAAATCGTATAATTCTCCTTTACTACCAGATATTACTGTTGGGTTTTGAGTAAAATTAAATTCATTTTCTCCTACACGGCAATGTATTTCATTTTCATAAACGACTTGTTCGTTTTTAAAACGCATTACAAATGAACCTGTATTTGAAGTTAGAACTGGCATCGTTTATAAATATATTTTAGAGAGGATTATGCACACACGCCTGAATCGTTATTTGTTATGAATGAAACAAATAATACATAATCATATAAATCACTTAATAAAATAGGATTATAAATTAAAGGATAAAGATTTAGAAGATAATTATCAGAATATGTAAGACAAGCAGTGTATGAAAGTGGAACAGAATATCCATATCCTGGTGTGCCAGCACTAGCTCCAATATTTATTTGGCTTACATTAGATCCTTTAGGTCCATACGCTAAAATTATTTCTATACCATAAGGTATTGAAAATGGATCATATCCTGCAATTGAAGCAAAACTACTTGTATTAGCAGATAAAGCAGAATCTACCCAAAAATATGTATTATTTCCAGACCAAGTAACAAATTGAGAACTATCAAATCCATTAAATCCATATCCTGATACTCCACAAAGAGATGAAGTTACAATACTATTAGTACTTATATTATATCCTACTTGTGATATTAAACCATCTATTTGTGGAGTGAAGAAAAAAGTACTATTTCCTACAGCACAATAAAGTCGATTTGGGGGAACTGCAGGTGCACAAGATGGAACAGAATAAATCCCATCAGGATTATATACACCATCCCATATAGGAGCAATCAAACCAGCAGAACTAGTTACCGCATATCCACTTGCTGAAATTGTTAAATTACAGTTTTCCCAAACATGATCACCTAAATCTATACTAGCCCACCCGTTAGGAGATTCAGAAGCAGTAAAATATAAATTACTAAATGAAGCAGTACAAGTATTTTGAGGATCATTTCCTGGAGGAGTACTTCCTGTAGGTAGATATTGTACTAATGATGATACTACTTGAGCCGGAAGAATATATGGAGTTTGTGAACTTGAATTATTTAATGAGCACGATATATTATCTGTTGCTGATATAGACCAACTTATAGGTCCTTCTAAACATACACCACTTACGGGCATACTAATAGAAGTAGTGGCAAAATTACCAGCAAATGAACCTGAAACTACTGGTGTAAAGATAGGATTAGCTACAGTTTTAACTGATAAAGTTACATGATAACTTGTATAATTTCCACCATGTAAACTAAATTGAGCTGTATATGGATCATAAAGCCCAGGTTTATAAATATAAAGAGCACCTGTTGGATTTAAATCAAGATCAAATTTATTAGGGCTACCTATTGTTATTGCAGAAGTTGTAATAGCACATCCTCTAGCATCAATTAAAGAAGCATAATAATTACTTCCAGAAGGTAATCCTGATGCTGTTATATTACCTCCTACTCCAGAAAGAGCAGAAATGGGTCCTGCAACTACTGTAGAACCACTATATATAGAAGCTGTTACTGAGCCACTTCCTCCACTAAAATCAAAGAGAATCTTACCAGTAGATGATCCGTAACATCCTACATTAATAGGATTAGGTGTATAAGTAATAGGAAACCCTGTTAAAACTTGTATAATAGATGAAGTTGAGGAATTACAAGTTCCTGCGGTATCAGTAACATACACTACATAAGATCCTGAATCTAATCCTGAAGGAGTAGCTGTATTATATTGAGAAAAAGGTAATAATTGATTACTCCAAGCTGATCCTGTATTAAACCAATAATAATTGTAAGGAGGAATACCTCCAGTTACTACTATTGATATAGCACCCACATTTCCTCCAGTAGAAGGATCACAATCACTTTGTGTAGTATATGAAGTAATACTAATTGGAAGAGGGTTTGTAAATGGTAAACTAACTGATTGAGTTGAACAATTCAAACTATTAGTAAAATATAATATTTGATTACTAGTTAATCCATCAAATAATTTTGGATAAGTAGTATGCCAAGGACCACTTGGTGAAAGTGAAACTGATACTGGTGTATCACTTGATGCTGTTATTACATAAATAGATCCAGTTCCTCCAGTACACAATATAGATTGAGTTGTGAAATTATATAATATAGGACCATTATTAACATCAAATACAAATGATGCTGTTTGTCCTACATTATCTATAGCATATAAAGTATGAGCTGAGGGGAATGGAGTTATTGTAAATGAAAGGGTTGGTTGATATAAATTACTAATAGGAGTCCATCCTGAAGGAGTATCTAATGCATAACTATAAGGAGGAACACCATAATCTATACTAAAAGATACAATTTGAGGAGCAGAAGATAAATAACATCCCGTAGTATAAGATATTAAATTAATTGCTAAAGGAGAAGAATATAATTCTAAACTAACAGTAGCATAGTTACTTGGTACTCCTATTGAATTTGAAACAAAATATGTTCCTTTATATAATCCAGGAGTTACTTGTAAATTATTAGGTGCGGTAGAAGTAATATTTATTACACTATTAATTACTGTATTGTCTGGAAAAGTATATCCTGATAAAGGGGATATTACTGATAGACTTGATGTGTCTAATATATTACAATCATCAAAATCATTGATTAATACGTTTAATGATTTAGTTGGTTGAACGTTTAATAATCTATAAGAATTGTTTTGTGCTACAGGTTCTGTAGGGTAAAAACAAAAATAATCTTCATTTGTGATAACAACCATTCCATGAGAATATATAATATTACCAACATGGACACCTTGATTGTTTTGAGTACCTCCATAAACGTTTGCTAAGTAAGGAGTATTTTCATAAATTGAACTTGTAATTGCTTTATTATCCATCAAGTTACCTTGTCCATCATCTTGAATTAAATAATTACTTGATGAAATTTCAAAAGTTCCAGGCTTAATACCTGAACCAAAAATATCTTGTGGGATTGAAATTACTCTAATTAATGAAGGATCTGAAGGGAAACTAGCTGTATCATATATAGAACTAGTGGTATTATAAAAATATCCTCCCGAACCACTATCTTGACCAAATATTCTTATATTTGTTAAATAGTTTGAACCTGAAGTTAAGGCTGTTTGTAAATAGTTTTCATATGAAGATGAAGTCCAAAGTACATTTGAAAATCCACCTGATATGAATGATTGATAGTAAAGTTTTTGGATTGAGTCGTAAATTAGTCTACGGGCATATCCATTACTTGTAACATCATTTTCTGGATTGTATGGATTACAAGGAACTTGTCCTGTAGCGGGCCCATCAGAACAACTTACGTTGATGATAGGTTCATATTCTCCAGAGTAAACTACAATTCCGTACTCTGTTAAAGAAGACGAAGCAAAAGTATACAGCTTATTTGCTGTATACGGGGATATCGTAATATCCGAAGGGCTTAATGTTTTGTATGCAAAACTCATTCATTAGAAATCTAACTTTACTCTAATAAGTGCTTCTTTGGTAAAATCTTTCGTTAAAGGTTTACTCAATTTAGCTACCGCTAATAATTCATTCGAGTCATTATATAAACCTACAGTAGTAGGGAATGTTTGGGGGTTGTTTACAAAACTTGAGTAAACAAAATCACCAGTACTTCCACTAATCATTGAAGGGTTAGTTGTATAGTTGAATTCAGGGTTTTTAACTCTTACAAACACATAATCTGATGTAATTGTTTCTTCACTATTCATTGAAAACGAACCTGAACCAATAGCTCCTGAAATTGCATTAAATAATAAAGCACAAGAACCAGAAACACCAGTTAAAGCACCATTATTAGTAGTTAAAACAGATTCAGAAAAAGGAGCTAAGTTAATACCACCAGAAGCAAAAGGTAAAGCTAATGCTCGTGGATTTAATATAATTAAGTCAACATCAGGTAAGAAATAACCATAAGAACCAGATACTGTGTATCCAGGTGTTATACCTCCACCTACCGAAGATGTTGTTGCTGTACCATTTGAACCACTTACAATATCATAAACTCTACCTGCATCACAGTAAGTAACTGTTGATACATTATTACTATTATTTGTTAATAAAATTGAGTTTGGAGTAGCTGTCATAAGTCTACTTCCTGTAACTGTACCATTCCAAGGAGTACCTGTGTTGGTAGTATTTTCAGAAAGTCTTAAATTGAAAGTACCTAAAAATAAATGTTCTTTATAACGAGCTCTTTCAATATTAAGAACATAAATGTCTACTGAACTTGTGTTTTGACCTCCAAAATTAAAATTTGTATTTTCATCACCATTAACTAATGTTCTATATTGACCATAAGTTGTTCTTGTTGGTGAGTTTTGAGGAACTAAAAGATTGTATGGCGCAGAACCTGAGGCATCTATTCTACCATAAGCAATAGAAAATTGGAGTGCCGAAGCAGTATTACTTGACGTTAAGTTATATACATTTAAATAAGCAGAAGAACCAGTAGTAGTACCACCTACTCCAGATGACGCAGTAAAAAACTGTGTTAAAGTAGGAGTATCATTTGACCATAAAGTGGATGTTACTGAGTCAGCACTTATTACAAAATCCTCAGGGTTAAATCTTACAAAGCTCATATTATTGTGTTACTTTTGTTATTGTTACAGGAATAGTGATTCTAGCACCTGAATCTCTACCAGTTATAATTAACTGAGTGAATAGAGATGTTTGTGTTCCAAATAAGGTATTAACAGTAGTTGCAGTCATATTGATTGTAGAACCAATTACTGTCTTAGATACGTTAGTACCAATAGTGGTAGAGGCGTTTAAGTTAACAGCTTCAGCTGTATTAATACCTACACCATTAAATTGAGATAATGTTCTAACATCAGCTATTGTAGCTGTATAACCAGAAGATTCAAATGTACTAGTAGCACCTAAATAGTTTAGTGTTTGAGGTGTAATAGAAAGTGAAGCACCTTGTTTTAATGTTATTGAAGCATAACCAACATCAATTACAGGTAATTTAGCTGTACCACGAGGCAAAGTTAGTAACTTATATTTCATGATTTGTGTCTCATCAGGAAATGCTTCAATGACTGGCATGTTTTCAATGGCTTCACCATAGAAAGCAGAACCTGAAGGATGGTTAGGATTATATGTAGTATAATCAACCTCATCATCTGATAAAGCAAATTGGGTGATTCTGAATGAACCATCATTTGCTGCTAATAGTTGTCTACCTTTTTTTGTTAATATTGCATCTACTGTTACTGTAGTTGAATTTAAATATCCCATGTTTTTTAACGTTTACTATATATAAATATAATGTTTTTGTATTTCTAAATTAGATTTTGTGCCTTAAGTTGTTTTATAATGTTACCTGCTTGTTCTCTTAGTGAGGCAGGAGCATCATCTGGTAAGATAATTCCATCAGAAGTTGCACCTGGTTGTTTTTGGTAATTAAGTACAATATTAGTTTCATCAGGTACTTTACTCATTATGATGAATTTACTGATATTTCGACATGTATCTTGATTACTTCCATTGTAATCTGAACATGAACGAGGATCAACTTGTTCGTCAAATTCAATAATCATACTTTGAGTATTATATAATATTTGAGTTTGAGTAGGTGTAACTACTCTTTTTACTTCACGTTCAAATACTTTACTAAATGTATCACTTTCAAACTCATCATAAAATCTAAATAAATCTCCTTGTTTAATTTTAAATACATCTTCAATTAACTCATATCCTCCACCTACCATAGCAGCAGATTGAGTTTGAACAAATCCTCCTTGCCAATAAGACATAGAAGTTGAAGCAGTAAGAATATTATAAGATCCTGTATCTCTTAAAAAGAACACACTTGAACCATATCCTGTATCTACAGAAGAAGATATAATTGTTGTTACTGCGGAAGTTGCTTGACGAGTAACAGCAGCAGTACTACTAACTCCACCATTGTAAAATCCCATTGATCTAGGATATGAACCTTGTGTAGCATTATGAGTATAAATATAAAATCCTGGTTCAGCATAAACTTGAACATACAAACTATCTCCAGTAAAGGCTACAGTATTATTATTAGCGGGAATTACTACTGTAGCAGTACCATAAAAGGCACCGTTGGCATAAGCATTATAATCATAAATTGAAGAAGTAGATAAAAAATCAATTGTATAACTACTATAAGCAACTATATTGTGAGTACCATATCCACCACCACCTCCAAAACTATTTAAAGAAAAGTTACTACCAAAACTACCTGTAAATGAAATATAAACGTTTATATCATTATTTATATAAGTAGTTAATAAAGTACCTGTTCTAGATATTGTAAAAGTTGGTTGGAAAGTAGCATATCCGTAAACATATCCCCCTGCTATTTGTCCTTGAAGTCCTGAAGTTGAAGCAATAGATGGAGAAGCTGGGATAGTTACAAATGAAGAAGCACCAGCAGCATTAGATATTAATGTTTCACCAGCAGCAGGAATATTTGTAATTACTGAGGATGTTAAATTGTAATTAAGTGTAGCTTCTCCATATGGATTATATAATACAGGAGTATATTTAAATCCACCAGCATATATTGGTTTTAAACCATCTAAGAATTTTTGATTTGATGGGTTTTGGTTATCAAATAAAGATATATCCGCTTGTTTATTATTAAATATGTCTTGTACAGGGAAAATATTTTTGTTTGCTTTAGTTAACTCTAATACGTTTGATTCAGCATCAATTAAATACTTAATATAAACGTTACTAATATAAGGATTTGTTGATTGTGTAAGTGCCATACAAGATCCAGAAGCAACTACTTGATTAAAATAACCAAATAATATAGAATTATTATTAATAACAGGAGAACTACCATATGAAATGTCTCCTACAGAGTAAGTATTATATAAAGCACCTATTAATTTTGAACCTTTATATCTTGGATTTATACTTCTTTTTAAAGTATAATTTGATTCAGGAACATCAGCATTTAAAAATGATGAACTTGCTGGAGATAGTTGTCCTAATGATCTTGAAACTATAAAATTGTTATTAACAGGAATAGATGGATTGTTGCCTACAGCATAGTTGTAATCAACATCCATTTGAAAAGTATATAATCTTGATTCTGAAACATTATTTAATGTTGGTAAGAAAGGCAATACTGAATATGTTTTAAATATTGATTGAGATGATAGTACATCTATTTTATTTAATTCTTTTACAACATTTCCTGTTGGTTGAGTATAAACAACTACTTCAGTACCATCATATTCACCTGTGTATAATGGAAATTTATCAGTTTGTAAAATATCTACTGAACCTGAAATTGTTTCATATACTTCGGTAAATGTGGTTGATAAAGTTAAAGCAGCATCCCCCATACCAGGACTACCAGCAATTTCTTCCATATCAATAGATTGAGAGAAATTACTTCCTGTATAAACTAAAGGTTCAAATCTTTGTGTTTTATTTCTTTCAAGGATATGGGGACGAATTACTAAACCAGTTGATAAACTAGCACGGGCAGGAGCCCAATCCTTAATCATTTTGAACAATGCATTATCAAAATAAGATAATAACTTAATTGTATCAAATAAATTTGCCTTACTATAATATTTTTGGAAATAAAAATTTCTTAATTCTGTTAATCCAGGATAAGATGTTAAGTATTGGTCTATAGGATTACCTATAAATTCATCAATATTAAAATATCCTAATTGATAAATGATATCATCATCAATTGAGTTTTGTGGAGAAACACTTACATCTAAGTAATTTAAATCATTAGAGAATGATGCGGTAGGAGGTAATACCGTTGTAACACATGGAGACAATGTATCTCCTGGAGCTACGCTTTGAGAAATAATTCTTACTTTATCTTGTACTCTACTAATAGCACCTACGTTAGGAGGATTTAATAATGAGTAGTATGTATTTGGAATTGTACTATTAGGTTGAAAATTATTATATCTACAAGCAGAAATTACATAAACATTATTAATTACTGTTCCATCTACAACCCCCGAAGATGAATACAATGAATTTACTGAGTTAAATGTATTTACTCCTAAAGTTGTGTTAATAGGAGTAATGCCATAAATGTTAGATGATTGAACTGGTGTAGAGATTGAAGGAATAAACCTATAGATAAATGATCCTGTTGGATCTACACTACCTGTAATTGTAGGGTGAATTGAATAATCATATCCTATTGAATAATAAGTATTGTATAAAGGACCTAATGTACCATTATAAATAGTAGTTGTGTTATTATAATCTCCTATAGCATTAGTATTACCATAGTGTACAAAAGTGGGATCAGGCATATTACCTAAAGCCATTCTATATACTAATTCTTTATATGATGAAGTATAACTATTAGCCTCAAACGACATTGGGTCTAATACATGATTACTAAAATGAAAAGGAGCAAAAACATTAGTCCATCTCCAATATCTAAAATCTTGAATTTGACCATTAAAAACTCTATTATTTGGGCCTAATATATTAGAAGATCCTGTTGAATTTCCACCTATATAAGCATGAAATTGGAATGAACCTGTTAAATCACTTAATGATGATCCAGAGTTAGCATTATAATTATTCCAAGAGTTGTTAAATGATGATGAGTTAGAGCCAATATATATTGAAGAAGATCCCTGATATCCTACTAAGGTACCATCACTTCCATCATATATAGAATTTTTAGTTATTAGAGTATATCTATTAGCATTCGAAGCTTGAGTTCTAGTAACACTACCTGTTTCTCTGTATAACATCAATGTCCACCATTCATTATTAAAGAAAGGTAAATAAATTGGAGTTGAATATTGATCAACCCCTGATGTTGAGCGGATTACAAACTGCATTAACCCCCAATCTTCAAAATTATTTTCCCCTATATATTGACCATAAAATGGAGTACCAGGTACATTTATTGATTGGCTTACAGTAACATTATATGATTGACTGTATGCTAATTTAATACCAAATTGAAAATCACTTCCAGTATCACCAACTTGAAATAAAGGTTGAATATATGAAGCAGATGCAGGAATATTAGTTTTAAATCTAAATTCTAAAGCATCAGGAACAATTTCATTTCCTGTGTCTATAAATTGAGATAAAACAGGTAACCAAGGTACATCAACAGTACCTACACCTTTAGTATCTAATCCATAGTTAAATCTTTCAAAATATTGCTCAATAGCAGGATAGTCTTTATTTGAACCACCATACTCATAAATGCGTAAAATTGTTTCAGGAACACCAAAACAGTTCATTAATGCTCTTAAACCATTATAAGTACCTCTTGCTTTTAATAAGTAAGGTAAGTTATGGTATAATCTTTTATATGTTTCAGCCGTAATATCCTCTGGAGGAGTTGTTTGAGATGATGCTGTTACATAATTAGTGATTAAATAAGAACCTGTTGGCGGTAATAATGAACCAGAAGGTGTAATACCAAACAATGAAGTATATATATCATCTGTATTATTACTATTAGTATATAATTTAATACCAAAACTAGTTAAGGCATCACCTACTAAATCTTTAGATATGCCAAAATTTAAACGGTTATCAGCATTATGAATATCAGTAATTGCTTTAGTATAGGTCCACATGTAATCGTAGTGTTGACCTAGCATAGCCATAAACGTTTCTAAAATAGCATTTTGAGAATCATCAGTTATATAACCAGGAAGATTATTCCAAAAATAGTTTCTATTATTTTGGTCATATAATGAAGCAGTAGCTATTTGATCATTATACCAAATTAAACCTTGAGATGATGTTACACTATAATTTATAAAAGGTTGTTGGGTGTTTAATTTAGGCCAAGCATATGCTGAATAGTTATAGTATAAAAAGTATTCATAGTCATCAAAATTTTTAATAACTTCATCTATTTTACCTTGTAATGTATTTTTACTTTGAGAAATAAACCCAACATTACTTAAAGTATTTAATTGATTTAAATCGTTTTGATATGATTCAATTAACCCTAATTTGTATTTAAAATTTTTTAGTCTATATTCCGCAGATGAAAAATGAATAAAATTATCAAAACTATTATAGTCAATATTTACATCAACACTATTTTCTTGTAATAAAGAAAGAAGTTGTTGATATGAAGATGATATTTCAGTAGATTGAATTGAATTTAAGCTATAATATGGAGTAGTTAAATTAGCTTTATCGCTTAAACCAATTGTAATATTTGGACCTCTTAATAAATTTTCTGGGGCTTCAGGTGTAATTTCAGAACCAATATTTACATTATATGTTACAGGATCTGATATTGCTTGAACAATCCAAAATTGAGTTTTTTCATCAATTTCAGTTGAAAGAGGTTCATATAATTTAATTAATAAAGTTGGAGTAGGAACATTAGTTTCTAAAGCAACGTTTACCGCTATTAATGTTCTATTTTCACCTAGATTCAAATAAAAATCATAGTAAAAGTTAGAGACATTAGAATCATTTATATATCTAAGAAAATCTTGTTGAAGTTGAACCGCAGAAATATCATTAGTTACAGCACGAAGTTCTGTTCTACTTGGAGAAATTTCTTTAATAAAAAACTTAACTAATGGACTTGAAGAAAATAGTTTTCTATAAAATTTATAGACAACATTCATTTCTCCGTTTCTAAAACCTGCCTGAATTAAATCAAAAGCAGGATCAACTTTAATTTGGTTATATAAAGCTGAACTATCTGAAGTTAAGTCAACAGTATAATTAGCGTAATTATAATTTGAACCTAAAAGTTGTTCATTAGGATCATAAAAGTGAGCCTCTATATAATCATTAGGTAAACCAAATTCCTTAACAATATACGCCGATTTGATTAATTCTCTATCTTGTGGCAGTATTGTTTGAGTTACAAAATCGGTTGATTCTACTAATTGTGTTTCAATTATTTGTTTCTCCATTATGAAGTCGGGTTAGAACTTAAATCTACAATTGTTTGGTTTGCATCTAATAATTCTTGTCTTAGTGTGTTAATTTCTTCTAATAAAGCATTTATTTCATCATTTTGAACAGTTTCACCTATATATTCAGAACTTCTTTTTACTAAATATTGATGTGAGTTTACTTCTCCTTCTACTGGGATTTGATAAAATAAATCTTCATAAAATTGAAAAAACTCAGGAACTGTAGGTTCAAATGATGAAGTAGGAGCAGATACAAATTCAGTAAATTCAGTATCAATTACTCTTGGAAAAGTAATTTTTCCATATACTTCTTTTGTCATTTGAATTGTTTGAGTATCAGGGGTAATAGCATTACCTACTCCTGAACCCAACACAGCAAATTGAGATGAAGTAATATAATTAACACTAGGCATTATCTAACAATTTTAAAGTAATCACCTGGATTCTCAAACACTAAAGTTTGAGAACCAATAATAGTTTTAATCATTATCTGATAATATCTTTCAGGTTCTAAACCATTCATATAAACATCAAAATAATTACTTGTTGGATCAGCACTAATTTTAGTATTATTACTATCAAAGTCTATTACCATTTCTTCAGTATTTAAATCTTTTAAAGCCCAGTAACTTGAAGAGGGTAAAAATTTATTATTTAAATATACTGAAGAGGTTTGGAATGAACGAGTAGGAAATTGATCTCTACAGAAAATTCTAAATCTATAAACTTCAGTATCTTGTATTTCAGATTGGTTATTTCCAACAGTTACAATTGATTGGCTTACAGTACTAATTACTGTTCCACCCCCATTATTATAAACTGAATCATTCCATCTAATTTGTAATTGTGGCGGATAAATAGTATGAGTATCCATTGAAAAGAAACTCAATTGTTGAATATAGTCAGGATTAAATTCTTGACTATCTGTGTATTTAACTATAAATCCTTCATTACCAAAAGCTTCGGGAGAAGTACCATATACACTATGGCTATACCAAGCTGTAACTATAGGAGTTACATTAAAATTAGTATCTTTATCTGATGTATAATTAAAAGATTGGCTTGAGTGAGGATTAATAAACCAGTTGCCTCCACCTCTTTGTATACCATTATCTGAGGCAGTTACATTTGCTTGGAAGCTTGAAGTTTGCCAAGCGTTATTAGATTCAGATGAGCCAGCATATGTCCAAGAAGTTCCATTTGTTGTTATAGGAATATCAGCTAATCTACCTGTTCCCATTGTCCATGACTCAGAAACAGCATAACATTCTAAAGTATAATTTTGAGGTAATTTAGAAGCATTAGCTAAAAATAAATTCAAAGATGCAGTATATACACCTCCACCAGCTACATCAACTAAATCATCTAATGCATAATTTATTTGATTTTGTGAAAATTTCACTAAAGCCCTAGTAACTGAAGGGATTAAATTTAAATTATCAATAGTAGCAGGGTCGTTAAAGGTAGAAATCTCTAAAATTTCATCACGTCCTGTATTTTGAATAGGACTTTGCGACCAAATAAATGCATCTTTATCAGGAAATATGTTGTAAATAGCCATAGTCTACTTTATCTTAATATAAATATAGACTTTCTGCCTTTTTAGTATGTTACTACCTTACCTTGTATATCAGTATCAGGATATCTTATTTCAAAAATACTCGGATCTAATGAAGGGTATAAAACTCCTTTAATAGTTGCGGCATTAATATCATAAGCATATTTTGAATAACCCTGGTTTTCCCCAACTAAATTTACAATTTGTACGCTTTGTACAGTTTGAACACCTTCAACAGTGTCTAATAATGTATAAAGATTAGGTAAAATAATTGGTTGATTAATTTGCCATCTATCTATAAAGAAGAAATCTTTAAGAGTAGTTAAACAGTTATTTAATACTAGTTTATTATTAAAACTTGGTCTAACTACAATTTCAAAACTAACTCCAATATTAATGATAAATGGATCTTTAATTACAATAGCATCAGTTAATACTCTATATTGGTCTAAGAAAGTCTTTAAATTTTGTTTTAAAGCGGGAGTAGCATAATTTAGCTTATTATCATTATCTTTAGATAATATATAAAGTTGTAAAGCTAAAGGATTTAAGTTAGCTGTTAATCCAGTATTTTGAGTAGTTTGAGTAATACTCATTTCTTGGGTAATATATGCTTTTGATACTACACCATATTCAGCAGGTAAACTTAATGCTCTAACTAGATAGTCATCTTTAGTTACTGCTCTTAATTGAGTAGGATAAGCTGAAAGTGTATTTAGTCTTAAATCATCATTACTATCTCCATCTCCACCTCCTACAGCTGTTCTAAGATTATTAACTGCTAATGAAGTTAATACAGTTGCTGCTTGAGCAGAATTTAAAGTACTACCTCCAAATAATGAAACTGAACTTGAAACAACTGTTTGTAGGGTGTTTTGAGGAACGTTTGATTCAGCACCACCACCAGTCAAATATTGAATTGTTAAAGTTGTATCTGATGGAGCAATACCATAAGTTTTTGTATATAAAAAGTTTGAAGGATCAAATGCAGTTGTTAATTTATTTACCCCATAAGGTAATCCTAAACCTACGTTTTCAGGATTAGGTACTATTTCTTCATCTGCACTGTTTGAGATACCAGCACCAAATTGTAATTCTAGTGTATTATTGTCTCTAAATCGTTTAACAAAACGTCTTGGAACCTTCATTAATTTTAATAAATAAGGAACTTGATCTCTATATTGATATAAATTAGGATCATTTAATACTGTATTATCAGAAGGAACAAATATTGTTTCTTGAGCTAAATAAGGTACTTCATACCATTTATTATTATCACTATCTGTACATTGTATAACAGTAATAATTCTATCAGCATCAATAGTTATAGTTGGAAATTTTTCAGGATTACCAAAATTAAATGTTTGGGTTTGTAATGTACCGGCTACAGCTAATGTTTCTTTTTGTAATAAATAATATGATGGATTATTAGCTGAATCTAATGAAAATACAGATACAGTAGTTGGATCATAAGAAGCTGAAAATGTAAAATCAATTTTTTTAGGACAATAAAATCCTATTTGAGGATTATTTAATGCTGATAATTGCATTCCCTCTTGAATAATCATTGAGTAATTAAAATCAGGAACATATTCACCTGATATTACTACTGAAGGAACAATTTGATATATTTCTACAATTGTAGAAGCAGCTGATGTAACTTTAGGTTCGTATCCTGCTTGGTAAGCTAATGCTAATAAGTTTCTTTTTTGTTTAGCAAATTGAGTAAAATTTTCTTGAATTTGACTATCTGCATAAAATGCAAGAACATCACCTATATAAGATGCTTGTTCTATAAACATCATACCAGGAGATGCTTCACTAAAATCATTATAAGAATTAGGATAATAAGTTTTAGCAAAGTTTATCAGTTGTTGTTTAAACGTGCCAAAATCTTTATTAATATAAGTTACTTGTTTAGTCTCAGCCATTGTTAAAAGTTATTTGTATATCATCTTCAATATTTGTTTCACTTAAACTATATCTAAAATATATTTGAATTGTATTATGATCAGGTGAACCTTCAACTCGTAAGTCATCAATTAATATATTAGGAAAATAGGTTCCTATTTCCTGAGTGATTGAGTCATTTATGGTATTAAAAGATTCAGCCGTAATTTGTTCAAAAATTTGTGCTCTTAAATTAGCACCAAATGTAGGATTAAATGGTCTTTCTCTATCATTAGTTAAAAACCAATTTAATAAATTAGATTTAACTGCTTCTTTTGTAGTATAAGTAGTATTAATACCAGTAAATCCATTAAACGGGACTTTAATACCAATACCAACTGATGGTTTTGTATCTAATGGGTTAATATTTTGAAAAATATATCTTGCCATTATATTTTACCTTTTTCTTTTAAAGCGCCCATCATTTTACTAAAATCAGGAACGGCATTGATTTGAACTTGGTTAATATCGGCTGAAGGACGAGCAGTTGCCATCATTTGATCAACTGATTCTACGGCAGGGGCTCCACCAAAAGCATTCATCATTTCAGAACGATAACTATTAACATTATTTGAATCAAAGTTACCTATTGATTTCCATTCATCTCCTCCAACGGTCATGCTCATTTTTGTTTCGTTTAATAAATCAAGCATTGGATTACCTGTAGATTCAATAACGGGTTGTTTAGTTTTTTGGTCCATTTCTTCAAATAAACCACTAAAAGCACGTCCTGGTTTAGCTACCCCTTTAGGTTGTTCAGTAACTTCAGTAAGTAAAGATGGTAATTCTTCACGAAGCGCGCGTTTTACCTCTTCTCTTATTAATTTTCTAAATGTTTCAACTTTCATATATATAAATATTTACAAAATCATAATTTATTTACATAAGTTATTTCAGCGCAATGTTAATGGATGATTGGCTGGCTTTCCATGCTTCTTCGAAATCAGATTCGTCAAATTGGTCAAAT
>Ga0194115_10004207_pt1 | contig 15691 bp, 14 predicted proteins | sample TA2MahsurfametaG_3_FD_148656 | JGI IMG/M metagenome (GOLD analysis project Ga0194115, IMG submission 148656) | Freshwater microbial communities from Lake Tanganyika, Tanzania - TA2015002 Mahale S4 surface | ecosystem: Environmental > Aquatic > Freshwater > Lake | place: Tanzania: Lake...
GATTTGCAGAATATGTTGGAACATTTGATTCCCTATTGGATACCCTAGGCAATGAAAGATCCTTCGATGACCGACTAAATATTGATGATGATGATGATGATGATGATACCGAAAAAAAGGATAATGATCCATTTGTATCTCAACCAGTAGTGACGACGACAAGTCCGACAGGTGTCCTTAGTTTACTCAAGACGAGACATAATTGTTATACGTAAGTGGTGAAAATCCGTTGGATGAGAGGGAGGTGGAGTATACAGTACACCTTCCATTTATCTTTTGGTCCGACCCCCCCCCCCCGCCCCAACCCCTTACAATTGGGTTTGTTCCATGTCGTAACAGGTATGTGTCAACTGTGACAAATAGTCAAAATATGGTCGGTAAGGAAGGGATTTTTGGTGGACCACGAAGGGTGGACGACTATGTGAAGAAGTTTAGTCAATCAGCTTCCTCCTCCTTTGTTTTGGAGAATCCAGAATATCAAATGATTTTACCATGGTCGAATCTTGGGAAGACTGTTGAAACGATATTGGAATCTCGAATCGTATTTCCCTCCAAGGTACGACAGAAACTATACAAGGCATCGATGACGATACGAGGATGGTCCCTTCCAGACTTTTGGGAACAATCGACGTGGCCAAAAGATTCATCAGGAAGTGGTCAAACTCGATTTGGGATGCCCGTCATAGCTGATCCTGACGATGATGATGATGATGACGCTCTAGCGTACGGTAGTGTCCGACCAGGTCGTGCAGTAACCACTCCAGGAGGTCGACGATTCTCGGCGTACGAACAGGAGGAAGAGGAGGAAGAATGGAAGAGTCTCCCACCGCCCAAACCGAAACAAGATAATCCCTTTATCCAACAGGTGGCTGGAGTACATGGAATTCAGACCGAAATTATGGATACCCAACTGGATTGTATCTTATTCCTATCGGCCAAATTTTGCAAAACGTGTCAACAAATCAATCCACAATATACCCGAATGGCACGAATGTCTCAAGAAGATGGTAGTAGTCGTCCATCCGACGACGACAACGCCGATGATGATGATCGTACGAATATTAATCCAGGAATTGTCTATGCGAAGGTCGAAACGAGTGGACGATGGGGGAAGGAAGTGGGACGATATCTTGGAGTCGACGCGGTTCCAAATTTTGTTTTATTTCGAAAGGGGAAACGATTTGGTTCCCCCCTTTCCGTTTCTAAATTACCATCGAAAAAAATTGACAAGGCGATCCAACTTTTATTATCAGGTAGTGAATGGGACCCTAGTATCCTCCGAACGGAAGATGAAAAGAAAGCCTAATAAAGTAGGAAGAGGGCGGGTATCTATACATCCAAAACAACAAACATTCACCACCTTCATAGGTGGGGATTCACACACGTACCTCACCACACAACCCGAACAAAAAAGGAAGAATCCCACCTAATCGCTTTTGGGGGGTAGGAAAGAAAAAATCGATGTGTTGGGTTACTGTTTTGCGATCTGTTGATGTGTTCGACACCAAGCCGCGATGTACATTACCCGGAAAAAAGTAAACGAAGGACGAAAGGAGCTTTTGTGTGCAATCTACCCGTCGTGAGGAAGCAGGGAAAGGAAGAAATAGGACATCCGCCCTTTTGTTGTTTTGGTTTTTGGCGAGCCGAGAAGTTTCCAATATCCGTTCTTGGAAAGATGCATGGTTGACTCTCCTTTTTCTTGTTGAAGGCACGTTTAGTGCATCTAACGTCCATTTCCGACCAAGGGAGTTAATACGGCATCGTCGGATAAATACTACTTCTACTATTATGATAGCCAGATAGCCACCACTACCAATAGAGTTCCACTCCACCTACAACAAAGAAGAACCCTATGTAACATTTTACCGATTTAGAATCCAGAATTAATGTGACGCATCAGTATATCATTTTGTCGTATCTGATTTCCATTCCTTAATCCATCAAATTGGACTTTTTGTTCCCAGGATAATGTTCCATTCTTTTGTGTCTTTTGTTCAGCATCCCAATCCTCAATCTTTTGATATCCCTTGGTAGTAGTAGTCGTCGTTGTTGTTGCATTTGTACTCATGAGAGTTACGTCTGATGATTGGGTCACTTGTTGTTTCTTGGGTGATGGTGGCGCCTGTGTAGTGAGTCTCTTGATAAAGTTGATATCCGATTCTCCTCGTCGTTGTTTAAACCAATCTTCGGCAGAATCATCGTCGCCTACGTCGTCCTTTTTCTTCAACGATAACCACAATAGAGATGTTCTGCTACTTGTTCTAGAAGAGGGGTGAAAGACTATGAATCCTTGAGAAGTAGTCGAAGACTTGGAAACGAATGATGACGATGATGATGACGACAACGATATGGAAGAGGAGAATAGTCGTCGTTGTGATTGAGATGTCCCATATTTCGTAGCCATCCACCCTTCCACAACCCATCTTGTCGTCGTCACAAATGAAATGCTACTCGTTCCAAGGAGGATAGTCCAGAACCACGATAGCTGTAGGATGGATCTTCTGGGCGGTCGAATCACCACCTTCATGGCTTGATTGCTCGTCATCGAGGCCTGCCTTGGTTTGGAAACAACGGAGGATATTGATGTGAATGCCATGTAGCTAGACTTCAGTAGTTTTAGAATAAATCGTAGAGGGCGAAGCGGGGAAGCCGATGAAGTTCGGCAACCCGAATTCTGTGTAGACCATGAAGTTACTGTTATGTTTACTGTGTGCGTGGGGTCGCCTTGGTCGTGCAAATAGACAGTAGGGCAACTGGAACGATCGCTGTAAGGGGGCAGAAAGCAGCCACCTATTCCGTAAAAGTAACTGTGATGCTACCTGATCACATTTATTGAGGGGTCTCGTCTCGCGTGAAACCACTGCAATATCGCGGTCGATGTTGCCACCATTTGATGGCAGGCCCGTAGTTCTGGATAAAGTTTTCGAGGGCGGTGGTTGTGTTTTGTTGCATGTAACTGTCGATGTCAGGGGGGAAATAGTGGGTGGTGTATGCTGGTTCGACTTGCGGTTGAAGACTGTGATAGTAACACATTATGGCTTCAACCTTGCTTACAGTACTATACATATGTTCATAAATTCACCTCTAGTATGTAAGTGTCATAAATATGATGACAGTGATGACTGTAAGAACAACGCGAGAGATCTGTCGACGATTGAGCGAGCGATCCTCTATGCCTGCTCGCCCGCTCGCTCGCTTCATATAGCTTGCCGTGCTCGCACTTTTGGAAAATGATGCATGGGGAATTGGGAGAGGAAAGGAACGATTTTTCGGCTTTTTGTGTCGTCTTGGATTCTCGCTTTGGAGGGCACGACAATCGCAATACGGTAATGATGGCTCTCACTGTAGCTAGCAAGGAGAATCTGTCACAGGCTGACGAAGACCCTATGGATAGATCCTGTAAGACAACGAGGGGGATGGAACAAGGTACTTTCCATCACGCTTGTTATTGCCACCCCCCTCCGTAGTTTTTTTTTCGCCCTGTGATAGTACTCGAAATACGACTCTTCCTAGATTTCGTTCGAGAGTAAGATTCACGTGAATGCTAAGATACGAAGAATGATCCAACTGCGAATGTTCTAGCACAAGCAAAAGGGTTTCATCGTAAGTACAATGCAGTAGCAACTCTTGGCAATTCAGACCACCATTTATCCCTAGGGGACAGATGGCATCATCTATCTTCTATAGCAATGATACTAAAGTCTATATAAATATGCTATACACAATCATTTTTTTCCAATTTGCTTCCCTTTTTTCTTTGCTTCCAGCTTTTCCCCCAACTCCCACCACAATCGCACACAAACAAACATCGTACGGAGCGCACCCTTCCTAGACCTCAATATTTCCATCCGAAACTCGCCTTCACTATGGTAGTAGTAGTAGTAAAAAGAAGTAGTGAAAATAGAATAATGAACAACATGGGAAGTGTGCATGTGGTGGTGGTGGGTGCGTGGGGAATGTGCAGGATGGTAGATACGAGAACAAGCCAAGTAAGGTAAAGTCAAAAGCTTTTCCAGCCAAGTTTCAAAAGCCTCAAGCCATCTAGCAGCACTTCTGCTTGGCAGGCGAGACCGGGCCTCCGACCTTGATACCTGCGTTTTGCTTGGGAGGAGAGGCCCCATCTGCTACCAATCGGTCCTTCACAGACCTGGCAATACTAATAAAGGAATCATCGACGTGGATATCGTTCTTGGCGGAACATTCAAAAAATGGAATTCCAAACTCCTTGGCGAGCTTTTCACCCTCTTCCGTAGAGACGACCTTCTCATCCAACATATCACACTTATTTCCCACCAAGAGCTTGTTGACATGGACATCAGCATGTTGCTGGATTTGAGAGATCCAGTTACGGATGCTCTCAAAGGAACGTCGGTCCGTTACGTCATACACGAGCAAAATGCCCTGGGCGCCACGAAAGTACGAGGTAGTAATTGTTCGGAAGCGTTCCTGACCAGCCGTATCCCAAATCTGCAACTTGATCTTCGTCCCATCAATGTCCACGTTCTTGATCTTAAAGTCGATCCCAATCGTCGTGATGAAGGTAGGACTGAACGAGTCATTGGCGTAACGGAGCAAGAGACAAGTCTTACCAACGCCCGAGTCACCGATCATCAGCAACTTGATTTGAATATCGTATGGTGCACTTCCAGAAGCCATTCTGATGTAGGAAAAAAATCTATGTGGATGAGGAAGTATAAAAGAAAGAGGGGGTAGTTCAATAGAACGATCCCAAGAGGAGATACTACGACTGAATTTACGAACGGGAGGTGAGACGCGACGAAAGTCACCGGGGTCGTCTCTTTCCACCTCCTTGATAATCCGCCCCTTCCGTTCCGAATCCGGGAGAAAAAAAGGGGCCGTGGCGTTGCTCGTGGTGCCTTTTGCACCAGTACGAAAGCACGAAACTACCCGGTAGCCCGCCATTGCCCCGTTCATACGCTACTACGGGATCTCGTACCAGCGCTACAGTACTGTACCAAACGGCCACTTTGGGTCTCTCCCCTTTGTTTCGGGTCACCGACTCCGCCCACGTCGGCCTGGCGATCGATTGGGGCCCACGCTTGCACTCCCTACTTCGCTTTGTCCTTATTGGACAAGGCCACGACATCGATTTACTATGCCGTATAAAGGGGGGTTGGGCTGGTGTGGTGGATGCGACACGAGGATGCCCCGCCCGTGCGTTGAAAATTGAAAGGGAAAACAAGGGAAGGAGACGAGGCAAGATGAAGAAGAAGAAGTTCAACGAGTGAACGTTTTGATTCGTCCCTCCGAAAAGTTGACGTAGGATTCAACCGAAGCGGAAGTGCCTACTACAAACTAGGATTGAAAAATTTAGTAAAGGGAAAAAATGTCTGGGAAACATTCCAAGCAGAGCTTGACTTCCTCGACTAACACTAGTCCATCCAACCCTCGTCACGTGACACGTGCGACGGTCGTTAGTGGGAGATCTGGAGGAGACAAGATGGATTGCTACGGCGTCAAGGGTTTATGCTTCCCAGACACAAGCCACATCCTCACTGGCAGTAGGCTGAGAGATCATGACTTTCTTGTTGAAACTGCAATCCAGAACCCTCATTCGAGGCATACAGAATCGATTGCTATCATCTCGTTTGAGTCCTCCTCTGGGACTTCGACTTCTTCAAACTGCATCCCCTTCAATAAAGATATCTCCTTATGTTTCCTTCTTCCCACGGGGAGCACCATACTGTACTACTATCCCCACTCGTCAATATCGATCCTCAGAGAAAGATGAATCATCCCTAGGTCCAAATCCAGGTCTACAATCAGTTATTTCACAGGGTCTTCCCTCTTTGGAACGAATTGCGACGGAAGTCCATGCCAAAACGAAAAAACAAAAGGGATCGGTCGCAACAGCAACCTCAAGAAATCAATATCCTTCATATGCCAACAATTCTACTCCTGATACTACGACTACTATGATGGCAACTACCATGCCCTATCAAAAGGCTCAAACTCCACGACAACTTGCCGAGGGTCAAAGAATATTAGAGGTAGCGACAGAATGTATCGAAGCCTTATGTCGTCGATCCGAATCGTCGAATCAACGGAATACGTTAGCTATAGGTGGAGAACCATTGACGCTCTTACATGTTCAAGTAAATTCGAATGCACGACAGGCCAAGGTCTATTGGACATTACCCTATCGGATATTATTAGATGAACGATTAACACCCACTGCCTATCAACGATTGATGAATCAGGTGGAAGCTCAATTGGATGGAAGTGCTCTACAAAGAGAGGTCCATATTAAGTTATCCTTTTATTTCCCACCACGACTCAAGTTTTATCCTGCAACATCGGAAATGGTCGCTCAAGCCATGGAAGAATTGTTGTAAAAAAAAGAAAAAGAGTACTCTTGTCCCGTTCATGTGAAGAATACGACGAATGACGGTCGACGTCAAAGATTCACAACGAGAGCTATCCAAACGGCAACGACCTGACACTACATGAACTGATGATGAGGATGATGTCTCTCCTTCCTTTCCTGGTTGGGGGGGCGGTGGGGGGATGATGTCGTTGTCTATGACCGTTAGTCATCGGAAGTCGCATCATGCAACTCAAGAAAGAGAGGAGAGACAACCCCTCTATTCTTTCTATTCCTCTCTCTCGAACTCTCTCGAACAAAGACAAAGATCCAACCGCCCTTTCCATCTATCTACCGTATGCTCCTCGTCCGTCGAAATCTAATGCCTCGAGCACATCGAAGAGGTAACGAGAATCCAGCTACTAGAAAGAGGATAGAAGGGGATTCAGACTGCTTACTTTTCGGGTATGGATTGTACCACACGACGGTCACGATGATGATAACAAGTTTCTGCACGATAGGTTTCCCGGAACAAGTTCCCTGGCAATATCCTAAAGGGAATATTCGCAGTCCACTATCTCGATGACAATGAAATCAAATAGGCTTTCTTAGTTTCTTGGTACATCCATTCTGACTGTATGAGGGATTTATCCTTTTCCCTTATTCTGACTAGAGAAGATGGGTAGTCTTTGAATCGCCCTTTCCATAGTTTTCCGGATCAGCCTGTTTCCGCAAGATTGTCGAATGAGTCGTCTATCGCTGACGTAGGTACGAAGGCACCACAAGAATACCTACATACGGTACGTCAGGATCGCCGACGGAATTTGATCAGACGAGTCGAACCAACAAGCGGGTATGAATATCGATGCTCCGTGGACAAACCGGTTTCCCAGAACATGGGACGACGGGAAACAATACACAGACCGAATCATTTGGCCGACGGTGACATCCTCATGCTTCCTTCCCCCCAACGACAGAGAATAAGACTAAAAAATGGAGTTCATGGATTGGCAACAAATTGAGGACGCCATCACCTCTGGCAACCTGGGACGGCTTCGGTACTTTCTCATCGGGTCTCATAATCTATGGAATGATTACTATGCAATGAGTCGTCGATCATTCTCACCGCCCTACCTTCACATGGTCGCAGCACTGTCAGATCGATTTGTCTTAGACGAGGCTGTTCGATTACTGGTGAATGCCGGGATGGATATCAATATGCAAGATCGAGAAGGGAAGACAGCTCTTCATGTCTTGCTAGAGAGGTTCACAGGACAGAATAAGCATTCGATTTGTCATTTGGTCAAAACATTTCTTCATTACGGCTGTGACCCATGCAAACAAGACGCCAATGGTGAAACAACCTTGCATGTTTTGGCTAAGAAACCATCTAACCATGATGTAAGCCAAGTCATCGATGAATTGTTCACTTGTATTGATGAGGACAAACGAAACATCTATGTCAACACCTTGGATAACAGGGGTAAATGTGCAATTTATTATGCATTGGATCATTCAGCATTCGACAGGATGGATCAGTTACTGAAGAAGGCTGTGGTTTCTTTCATTGGAAGAAATCCGACAGGCACAGCATCACCACTTCATGTCATTCTAGGGAAAATTACTGATGCCAATCTGACCGAAGTACGTCGTGCGGTGACGTTGCTCTTGGAACGTGGTTGTGACCCAAGAATCCGTGATGAAAGGGGGCAGACAGCACTGCATGTATTTGCCAAGTATGGGAGACTATCATCGAGCTATTATCGGATCGTAAAGACGATCATACTGCATGTCCCGAAATCAGAAAGAACCATATTCCTTAATACACAAGACGAAAGAGGTGACACGGCTCTTCACGCCTTTGTAAGGAAACCAAGGTTGTACCAGAAATCAAGAATCGTGAGTCTTTTCCTGGAACATCACGTTGATCCGACCATCGCCAACATGGAAGGTAACGTTCCGCTGTTTTCCTTGGGCGATCCCCTCAGTTTCGATGCCAACGCCTCGTATACATTGCTTCAAAGTATGATTTGGAGATTCAGCCAGTAGAGACGGGCGGGCCATAGAATATCCTCCCCTGTGACGGAACTGTACATCGTCACCAGGGGAGAACTTGCTACTTTTCAGGGTGACTTCTTGGTTTTTCTACTGTGAGCGCGACCATTTTCTCGATAGTTTCGCGAATATACCAAACCACAATCTAAATTCCGTTTTCGAAATTTAGACAGACTGCCTCTAGAGCCGACCTATTGCCATCTACGGTAGTCGTCTCGAGGACATTGTTCATCGCCTACCTTCCCTCCTAGATCGGGCTGGACACGTTCGACTAACCTAGACAAACAACTTAGGTATGATAGGATTCCAAGCTAGGCATAGTATGTCGGTATACAATTCAAACGTCTGCTGGAGCACGGTCGGCGTACAGCCCTCGACGACGGAATGGAAATTTCTCGAAACTCCTGTTGTTGGTTGAAAAGATTGACACGGGGGGAGACACAGCACAGCAACAACTCCAACACCAACACGGATCAACTCAAAGAACGCCATCGATAGGCAGGCCTGCCTTCATCATTTTCTTCCCAAGATTCCAATGTGACGTGAACGTAGGTTTGTTCAAGTTTCCACCTTCGGGATATCACAGCTCTTCGACTCGCAATCTTGAACGACTACGCGTTCCAACAGACCCTTTCTTTCCTGTAAATGACTATCTCAAAATCAAAAACAATGACATCGATTTATGAAGAGGGAGAAGGATTCTTCACCATTGCACCGATGGACACACAAAAGAGACGACGAAGGTGGCGATTTGATCGAAAAGACAAAATCACATGGTCCCGAATTTTTTGGTCGATTGAGCACTTGGCGCCATCATATGTATGATGTGGTAAATACGATGGCTTGGGGAGTATCCATTGTATGTACCCATGGAGCGCAAAAGCCGCAGTCACGGGCGGGTATGGACGCGGTCCAGCGTCAAACGTCAAACCCTTGGAAGCCTACTACACGGTACCCGGTACGGTGTGTACATATCACTAACGACCCATCTTTTGGTTGACCGTGAGACCCTCAAGGAGACGGCATTGAAGGGTCATAATTCGTTTCCATACGACGAAGAATCATAAAGGAAAAAAAGTTTCATGGACTGGCAAGAAATTGAGGTCGCCTTGACCGCTTGCAACGTGGGACGGCTTCGGGGCTTGTTGATAGGACGACGAAATCTGTGGAATTATCACTACGAAACATGTCGTCGTCGATCCGTACCAGCACCCTACCTACACATGGCAGCATTGTCATCTCAGAATGCAGTTGAAATGATCCAAGTACTAGTGAGGGCCCGTATGGATATCAACGTGCAAGATCGAGAGGGGCAGACTGCCCTTCATTCTATACTACGGGTGCTTACCAGTCAGAATCAAAGGTCGAACATTGATGTAGTCAGTACTTTGCTTCATCTTGGTTGTGATCCATCTATCGAAGACGAGTCAGGGGAAACAGTCCTACATATTTTGGCGAAGAAACCCTCCAACCATGATGTAAGTCAACTCATCGAACGATTGTTTTCTCGTATTCAGGAGGATCAAAGAAGCATCTATGTCAAGGCCTTGGATAAGAGGGGCAAGTCTGCGATTTCCTATGCATTAGACCATTCTGCATTCGACAGAATTCATCAATTGCTCCGTATGGTTGGTGTTTCATTCGTTGGAGACTCAACCGGAAGAGCAATACTTCATGGAGTTTTGCGAAAAGTTACCAATGCCAATGAGAGTGAAGTACGTCGTGTTGTGATGATGCTCTTGGAACGTGGTTGTGACCTCACGGCTCGTGACGAAAGGGGACAGACAGCGTTGCACATTTTAGCGAAATACGGTCGATTGTCGGACCATCATCGGATCGCGAAAGGAATGATATTGCATCTCCCAAAATCAGAAAGAAGCGCGTTTCTGGATATGCAAGACGAGAACGGAGATACAGCTCTTCATACCTTTGTGAAGAAGTCAATGTTTTTCCCGAAATCGAAATCGAGTATCGTGAGTCTTTTTCTGGACCACGGAGTGGATCCGACGATTGGAAATAACGAGGGCAACCTACCGCTGTCGTTCTTGGGCGATTCCCACAGCTTCAATGCGACGACTGCATTTCTATTGCTGGAAAATATGATGAAACAAAGTTTCTTCCAGTAAACGAGGTAAGCCAGAAGACAGTCCTTCTGTACCGCATTCGTATCTCTCCATCGGCTGTCCACCAGAAACTTTTGGTTATACGAAAAATTGAATCAATGTATCTTGTTCGATAAAGAATTAAGGCATCTATCTCCATGTAAATGGTTTTTTTTTCCTTTTGCAATCAGATAATATAGTAATCTTGTCACGGCAGATAATTCATCGTTTGCCCTTTGCCCCCATGCACGTAAAGGCGTTGGACGTGGTAGGAGGGTCCCATTCTTTTGTTAGTAGGAATAATGCTTCTTGTGAATTCCGTGTGGATATGCTGTGTGTGTGAAGAAGACAGCGAAAGAGATGGCTCTATCCTTTTACGAAGTATGACGATGTCCCCCATTTTTGAGCGTGACGTACCCAATGCAGCGACAGGATGAACCGTGTCTACCATCTACCGACGAATGTGTATGCATATCTCCATCTGGAACAGAGAGAACGGTCCGAAGCGTACCGTATGTACTAGAGCAAACTAGTGCACAAAATTGAATGAGTCATTCCTACGGTTGATTTTGAATGTTACTCCCAAATGCTTTCTACAAGGAACTCTCTGACACGGTCATGAATAGGACGAAAAATATAATCGACTTGATAGGCAAGTTCCGTACATCGAGCTCGTTAGGCCGATGTAATGCTAAATTCATATTCGCCAGTGGCTCCATTTTTGCCTCCAACCCAAACGAAATATTCCTGTCCAGGACTGGATTGAAAACCGACTAAAGCTCGGCCGCAGCCTGAAGTCAAGCTTAATCCTGAACAACCTACACTCACAATTGTCTCTATAGTCGATCCGCATGTCGAAGCGGTGATTCTTTTTCTATCTCCTACGAAGCAGTACCAGTTGCCTTTTTCCTGTTGTGATAGAAAGTCGTTGCATGGCCCTAGATTTGATACTGAGGATGCATCAACCTTTCCCTTGACGATTTCGGCGTTGATAGCCAACCGCACGCTACCAGCAGGACCATTTCCGCTACAGGGGATCAATGAGGGTTGGCTAGAGGGTCTTAGAAATGGCGTACTCGAGGGTTGTTGAGATGGCTTCCTTGATGGAGTCGAGGAGGGCATTCTCGAAGGTTTCTGAGATGGTCTACTCGATGGCGTCTTGGAGGGACTGCCCGTAGTAGGCCGTGGAGATGGACGTGGCCTTGACGGTTTCCTACCGTCTTTACCCTTACCAGGTCTTCTCATTGCGCTCCTCGGTTGCATCATCCGTTCTTTGTTCGTTGCGCTTAGTGTGATAGTATCATCCACACGGATCATAGTAGTAGATTCCTCCTGTGTTCTTCTGGCAAAGACATCCATGGGATGCAGAAAGACGACTATAGCGACGGCGATACTACTACACGAAATTGGAAGAAACTTCATCCTGATGTCTGATCCAGACAATTCTTAACTGTAAAGTAAACAAAAATCAAAACGAAGAAATGGATTTTAGAAAAATACCTGTGTATGTCACAATTTCTTCATATATACACGCCACCAGGGAGGAGGGTTATCTCGGGAAAACTTTCATCATGTCACAAGAGACAACGAAGTCACATACAAGTGCAGTACTATCTGTAATGTGGAAATACTGGTACTAGTAATGTTGCCTTCCTCGAGGGGAAGTAATGGTAGCAGTAGTATCTCCCGTCGATGAAAACATTTTATGCGCTCGACCACACCCGTCTTCCGCCGCCGTCGATGTGTTGTGCAGCGCCTTAAAAACCGACGTGCAGGATTTGATACATCACTCAAGAATTTACTGTTACATTCTATAGGCGACCGTCGTTTGAACCTTCTTTGAGTGATGTCCCCATTTTGAGTGACTTCTCACACACTGCTCTCATGGACCAAAGTACTATCAACTATCAAAGATTCGGTACTTCTCTAGATTTTGTTGGACACGGATGTATGTATGATACATACGACTTCAAGAAGTCAACATATGTACCATAGGATTACCCAGTAGATCGGTATGTATATACATAACTCCGGAGAATTTGGAAGATTTGTGTCACGTAGATCGATGGCATACCAGAAAAGACGAAACTACCGTAGAGCCAACAACCAACCAATAACACCATCAACAACACCAAGAAGGATCACACCTTTATGAAACTATGCGATCGATAATCAAGCCTATCTTTACACGTCGTCATCATCATCATCATCATCATTATGGTCATGAACACTGTCCCTCTCCGAGGTGGATACAGGACTTGATGGGACGAGGTTGGTCGTCACCGTCATCCGTTTCTCTTTTCCGATCTCTCATGACCTCAAGTCACGACGACAAGCAAGAACGACGACTAGCCATACCGACAACAACAACAACAACAACAAGTTCTTTCTTTTATTCTTCCTCGTCTATTGAAAACAGATTACGGAGAGGAGGAGGAGAACCGACGAATCTTCTTCTTATCCCTGTCGGGACTGCGTCGAGGACGACGAGAACAACAACGCCGATCATCGACAACAACAGAATCCCATGGTTCTACCTTTGTCATCGATCCTTTCATACCTCACGATCTACTAGTACTGGTAGTAGTCATCGGATGACTTCTTCTTCAATTCGAGAATTTGATCCTCTCCGTTATCCATTTTCGGTGGCCTTGTTGAAATCCTCATCGAAAAAGAAGGGTAGGTCTACTATTACGACCGATCCAAGACGAGAACATGATGATGATGATGATAATCCTTCTTTACCATCCCTTTCTCCAGAAGAAGAACACTTGAAGGAATGTTTACATGACTATCAAGAAGAACCAAATGATCTCAATGTATTAGATGCCCTCCAACAGGCCTATTCGACCTTGGAATTCTGGGAGGAAGCCCTAGCGGTGGAGGTGTCCAAATGTGATCGAATCCGATGGATGTGGTCGGAGGAAGATCGTCGTCGTCGTCATCGTCATCATCATCCGTCCGATGACGACGATAATGATCATGATGAGAGTGAGAATAGTTACGAGTATCAACATTCCTATGCGGATTCGATACATGTACAGGGTAAACTTTGGTTACGTCAAGGAAATTTTGAACAATCTCGACCCCTATATGAAGAAGCCTTGTCATATTTCCGAAAGAAGGAATTTCAGAATCCAGTCCAAGAGGGACATGTCTTAATTTCCCTAGCTGGGTGGCATTTCTTTCAATACGAGGCATCCATCCCAAGTGATCGATCCACAACATCGACAACATCATCATCATCGACATCCTATGCAGTATCATCGCAATCATTACAGAAAGCAATGGAATATTTAATCGAATCAGAGGGGAAATTAGATTCCAATCCAACATTATTGGTAAAATGTTTGGATAATCAGGGATTAATTTATCGTTTATGGGGTGATTATGAAATGGCGTTGGATAAATATCAACAAGCATTACAAGTCGTAATCGACCAGAAGACGAAACATGCATTACAATTACATATAGCAGACATGTACCAAGCATTGAGAGAACCACATGAGGCATTGATCTTATATCAGAATGTATTACATGACCTTCAAGAAGAAGACGAAGAAGGACAATCCACAATGATGATGTCGGACAGTACTCGTACGACGATGACGACGAGTTCCGACTCTTTAGCGATGCAGGGTGTATTATGGCATAATATTGCATCAATCCATGTTCAGATGGGGGAATGGGAGATTGCTGAAGAGGGATTCTTAGAAGCCATAAAGATGAAGGAAGAATCGGCCGGACGGGAGGATCATCCAGAATTAGTCAAGACATGGAATGCCCTGGGTGCCCTATATTATGGGTTTATGTTTGATGAGAAAAAACTACAAGCATTGGAATGTTTTAAAAAGGTATTATGGATGACTCGGGCCCATTCCGTCTATGATGATCCACGATATGATCCAGATGTCCTAGCAGCGATACAAACGATTTCAGATATTGAAGAACAGATTGAATTAGAGAAACGACAGGGTACTAGTACTACGACGACTACAAGACGATAATGATATTATTGATAAGAATAAAGTTCTCCTTTTTTCTCGCCTCTGCGTGTTGTTTTGTACGTGTCAAGGAACAAGTCAATACTTCCCGCTAGTATAATTGACTAGGGAGATTCACTCTACTGTTGAGACGTTGGGTTCACGCACGTAGACAGACAAACAGACAGACACAGAACAAAAGGCATTGTATTTCATCACCTCTATTGTTGTCAAGCTTATGATATGCTCCTACAGTTATTATTGATACATACAGCACCATGCGACGAGGGTTTCCGAGTTGGTTGTCTGTTCTGTTGTTGGAATTTTTACATACAAAGTCTGAGTAGTAGTAGTCCTCCCCCCGCGTCGTTTGGAAGGCGCGGAGGGGGGGTGAAGTGCGTTGTTCCCCGTCCTCCGGTCTTGACCATTTAGAAACAAGGGGGAAGGGAGGGAGAGGATTCCTGTTTTGTTTTTGGCTTTTTTGCCCTATTTCTTTCCATTATCCTTTATCCTCCAAAGAATCCACGTTGAACAATCTTTCGGGGTGTCATATGGATGATTTTTAAATCTTCAGGTGTTTCTCGATTCATAATATCACGGAAACGTCTCATCAATTCCGAGATGGTTAAAGAAGATTCTCCACCACCACCACCACCACCTCCTCCTGTTGATCCATCAATCCATTGATCAAAATTTTTTGCATCCAATGAAATTCCTGGTATATTATTAATGGAAACCTTGAGACGTTTTAATTCCTCCATATCGAATGAAAAATTATCATTACTATCATATCGTAATGCCGATGTTAATATCGTCTGTAGGACTTGGGATTCTAAATTCTTTTGTATCTTCGATTGTAGGATCCCATTTTCTTGAATCGTTTGATATAATCGATCGACTTGGGCACCCATCCTTTGTGCTGTAGATTGTAAATCCTCTTCGACACTCTTCAATCTGGGGTGGGGTCGGTTGGGTTTAATTTTTATTCATTTTGAAAAACACGAATACACACAAACAACAAAAGGAAACAAAAAATTGAGAATCATCCTAAAGTCACCACCGGTATAAAGATATCCATTCTTTGACGTACTCATTGACGTTTCCTTCCAAGCTCGTAACCTGTATGTTAAGTTTATTATTTTCTTGAGACATGGTATTGGCAGTCTGTGAGAAAAAGAAGAAAAAGAAGAAGAAAGTAAAAGGAAAACAAATGGAAATAAGAGTCT
>Ga0194115_10004210_pt1 | contig 15684 bp, 13 predicted proteins | sample TA2MahsurfametaG_3_FD_148656 | JGI IMG/M metagenome (GOLD analysis project Ga0194115, IMG submission 148656) | Freshwater microbial communities from Lake Tanganyika, Tanzania - TA2015002 Mahale S4 surface | ecosystem: Environmental > Aquatic > Freshwater > Lake | place: Tanzania: Lake...
TTTTTTTAAACTCTTGATGCCAGAGTGTATCGAAGCAGCGGCTAGATTCTTCTTCTGTAGACGAGATTCGATTATTTGTGTAGAATCAAGTCGAAATCCAGACGGTATCGTTCTAGCGAATACACAGTGCATTGCTGCGGTTTCCTTACGGAAACGCAAGGCTGACAAGCCAGAAGCGGAATAGTCCGCAATTCTCTCATCGGTGTTGAGCCTTTAGTCTCTGGCTGGTGTGAGAAAATACGCAGGGACTGAAAGTGTCGAGACTCCTGACCCTACACCGATGCCATGGTAAAGGAAAGAGGATGGGAAATCGAAAAAATCTAGAATCATAGGTAATACCCATCGCTGCTGTAGTCACTTTCGTCGCTGTTGTCATCATCTTCATCGAATCTGTTACCATGTTTACCTCCCTGGGCGTTGTTTTTGTCCTTCCTACCTTCCGCATGGCGATCCCCTCCTTCACCCTGCGCCACTCCGAACAGCAAGTCGAAGTCTTGCATCGCCATTACCGCTTTGTCAGAAGCGACGTTCCCCACACGGGAATCAAGGTTCACATGTGACGAGTTCTGGTTATCATTGCGTGATCCATACTTTCGGTTCAGATACTTCAAAATCCGAGTTTCGACAGAGTCCTCCTGAACAAGACGAGTGACTTGCACTTCTCGGTTTTGCCCGAGACGATAGACGCGACCAATGGCTTGATTCTCTAGAGCAGGATTCATGCATGGTTCTAGCAGAAAGACACGGTTGGCTTGCGTCAGATTGATACCAACAGCACCCGCTCTAATATCCCGCGGTGTTAGCGAGAGAGTCAGCTATGAGATGAGATTCTTTGTGTGCAGCCTGCGATTAACCGTAAAGTACACTCTGTCCAACATACCTCATGCTCAACAAGAAAATAGTAGTGGGCGGATCACTCTGAAAGTCGCGCAACGCCTGGGCACGCTGTTTTATCGTCATATTTCCTCGGAGGGTTCGGTACTGGAATCCGTGTTTTGGTAGCTCTTCTTGCAGCCACTGTAAAGAGGAAGTATACTGAGAGAAAACTAGACTTTTGCCTAGCGGTCAAAAAATCATGGAGATCACTGTCAGAATCGTTTTCATCCATAGCGCTGTGTACAAGGTGTGGTCTGATGACTTACTCGAGGGATCTTCGTCGCGGATCTTCTCTAACGCGGCAAGCAGGACCTTGAACTTGCTTTTGAATACGAAGGTGGAGTATTGCGTTGATTTCCCCCCACTTTTTTTCTCCTGTACTTCTTCATGTTCATCGTCGTTGTCGTTACCTAGCTCTGGAGCGTCGATAGGGTACCTACCACCAGCGCAAGCAACACGTAAAGGAATCAATTTCGACGATATTTTGAGATAGCTCTTCGTAATTTCGTGAGCTCTGTTTTCACGAAAGCGGGAGTAAAAGTCTCGAGCTGCTGTTTCCAACTTTAGGTACTCTGTCTTCTCATCCTCTGTAAACTGGACCTTCACAATCCGTTCGGTCTGCAAGTATCAAAGTTAGATGCCAAGCTCGACCAGATGTCGAAGCGAAACTTATGGGGCGACTTACTTTTCGTGGAAGCTGCATCAGTTCCAAGTTTGTGCTACGATACTTCATCTTCTGCGTGTGGCGCATCATAATGCCGCCAAGAATGTACTTCAACCATGGAGTGGCACTGGGGCCTACGAACCGACGGTGTGAAGGATGGCATTTCTCCTTGGCGTCGGCAGAACGAATCAGGTCCTTTGCATGGTCGATACCCAGGACTCTAAATTGATTTTCAAGATCATACAGAGAAGTATTGATTGGAGTACCTGCAGGATCGTCAGTTGGGCAGATTGATCGCGAGGGAAGGAATCATACAATGTTGACGTACCAGAAACGAGCCATCTATGATCCCCTAGAATCGATCGGATTGCACTCGATCGATGTGTGCTTGACTCACGTACAGAATGACCTTCGTCGCATATTATCCTCCACCATCGAACTTGTTCAAGCGGAGGACAGTATCCTGCACCAGCTTTTGCCGCGTGGTATGTGGCGTCTGATGCAACGACTTGATAAGTCGTCACTACGATTGAGTTCTTCGACAGAACATCCGGGTCGCGCTTTCGACTTGATCCATGGTACGCGTAGACAAGGCCGGGATCTTCTAGCTTCGACTTGGCCTCTTCGATCCACTGCCCGACCAAAGATACAGGACACTACCTTTGAAGCCCCTCACATGTGAGTTGTCGTAGTTTAGTTGCCCATGTAACCAAATTCTTCTTCTACTTACAATGACAAGAGTACCTCTCGAAAGGATAGAGCCTCGACTCGCATTCTGTGGCGGCGTCGCTTTATTCTGGTGGGATGTGTCCCAAGGTTCCTTGAGACCTCCAACAATATCAGAAACTCTTGTTCCAGAGACTGGTTCCAAAGGTGCTGGATTCATCAGAATCAATCCTAGACTAATGACTGTTTTACCCTACAGGGATTGGAATGAAAAAGCAAAATAAGCCAAAAGAATGCAATGCGGGTCCGCGAGCCAACTGAACTTACGAGACCCATTTCTTCTGCGATGAATCCACCGCGGATGACCTTAGGAGGACCACGTCGAAATAGGCCAAGAAGAGGATTGAACCACAACTCCTTGGCGATATCTGTCTCATCAGTGGGAACTTTCCCCCAATACAATCGCTGAATGCCTCCAGGCATTGCCTCACGCTCTAGGGCCCATTTCAAGGACTGACGCTGGAAATCCAACAATTCACAGTTGAGGCCTTCTACTTGATCGACAGAATCGTGCCCAATATTCTCAATTTGTTGGAGTGCGGAATTGATTGAAGTGTCATACTTTGGCCACCCGTGCTCGAGAAAGTGAGTGAAAAAGAACGCGTCCTTGTGTCCACACACCATAGCACAAGCGTTTGAGGGAGTGTACTTGATTCGACCATGACTCAACTGCCGCTGGCGGCGCCAGAAAAGGCTCTGTTGCGAGAAGAATCGTTTGAATACTCCGCGAAAGGATGTATCGTCGTCGCATACATGACCTTCCGTTGACTTCTCCCTGCTGCTGCATAACAATTTGAGCTTGGCTTGAAAGGTATCAGGAATCTCTTGATGGGAAAGAACCTTTGCCTCTAGCTCACGTTCCATGTCGTCCCAGTGTTCTTCTTCGTCTTCTCGTTCCATGTCATCTTCTTCGTCTTCTAGCTCACTGTCCATGTCATCCCAGTAGTCTTCTTCGTCTTCGTCTACAATGCGACCTCCTAGGCCACGGACTACGGCAGCAACGTTCGTGGAACGCACGACACTCTTGGACAGCTCGGAAACGTTGAAAGGAAAAATCCCACTCCATAATCCAAGAAACAACGATCTTCTCAACTCGTCAGTCGGCGACGAGAAAGCCGAGGGACAGATGTAAAAGGCGATTTCGAATTCTTTTTTGAGTTTGCGATCAGGAGAAGAGGTATAATGAGAGGGAAGAATCAATGAAATATCAACCTTCGCGATGTCGAACAACAACAACAACAACTTACCCCTTCGCCTTCGCGCTCATTCCATGACGCAGCAATATCGGCTTCGATGCCTGAACACTCTGCCAACACGCGTAGAATATCACGATTGATAGTGCCAAGACCCGTGATAGTCGAACGGTGTCCTTTTGGTCTTTCAGGACCCTGCAGCATGGCCAACTCAAACAACCTCTCGTCATTCGGAGGCTCCGGCTGGAATGCTCCGCATGCCAGAGACTGTACAATAGCCTGGCAACGAGGGCGAGGCCCAATCTCTAGTTGGAATGCTTCGTATGCCAGGTCATCTTCGGAAAACTGTCTTTGTGGGGACGTCGCATCGACGGTTTCCCAATAGGCCCTGTACGGGTCCATCGATCTAGGATCTGGTGTCTGTAGTGAGAAGTTGAACACTCTTCGATCCAAGAGATGATGATGGCTGTCCCTTTTCTTCAATGAAGGTTGTTTGGTCGCTTTCTCTTTTAGGCTAGAGTCATCCGCTAGCCGACCGCACCGCGTGCAATACAAGATCTTCCTTCGATAGCAATCAAACATCGGAAATTGGTGTTCACAACGTTGGCATGTGAGTACTTGCGGGTTAGTGCCGCGCTGTGATGTTGCTGCTGCTATCGCTGCTGGCATCACATGAATCTTGCTGTCACTTGGGATCGAAGCATCGATAGCGGGGAAACGGGCTGCTGCTTGTGGCACCCCAGGATGGCTCCTCGAGGTGCTGCCGCCGGTGCTGCCGACGGTCACACGAAGTGAATCAGAACCTTGATGACTTCTCGTCTGATTTGTGTTCACATTACCACTAGTACTGGGCAGCTTCATATTCTTTCGGTAGTTCTTCCAATGCACAACCGTGTCCACGGCGCAGCAGTGATTACTTGCAAAGTGGAGAAGAGTGTCAGAGAACCAGCTTTGGCATTCCTTGGCTGGCTTGTCACATACGTAGCAGTAGCATTGAGAACACACTTCCTTGTTCTTGTCAATCGTTTCACGCTTATAGAGCAACCTGCCATCGAAGCGAGTAGGATCGAATTTACAGTGGGTGCAATGCTGCCGCGAATGCGGTAGGTTCACGATATTCATCCCACCGACGATTTGTATTTCCTCATCTCCGTCTGTCGCGGATGCCAATGGAGAAGCTACGCCCGTAGCGATGGGAAGCACAACAGGTGGCTGATCGACGATCTCAAGACCATCCTTCTCAAATTCAGGTGTTACTACTTCGGGAGGAAGAACAGATCCTTCATGCTTCACCTTCTGATACTTGGGCGTTGCGATGGCTGCTTGCTTGCGATCGTCCTCCTTGTCATCATCCTTCGAATCCACGACATTTGTCAAGTCAATAATCTCTGAGGCGGGTCGTTTCCTATCATTCGAGGACATCATGGTGTTCAATAGAACTGAGCACCCACTTTTGGCTCTTGGACGGGAACAAAGGCCAAAGATGTGTGCGTGTACGGAAAACAATGACTAAGGATCGGGGAAAATTCGATTTTGGAGTTTACAGGTACAGTATTCGCAGCCGTTCCGCAGAGTGATTGCGTGTGTTTCGGACGTAGACAGGGTCCGGTTTTGGCCCGAATTTTCAATTTTCGCCCTGTTCGGAGCTGAAGCTATTCTAGTACCACTGACATGGAACGCTACCTATTGCATGATGCCTAGCTAGCATATCTTTTTGCCGTATTCTCCTTGTTGCAATCAAGTTCATACATCATTTCCCAAAAAGGCAATCCTACACCTATCGTGCAAGCAGGTCAATCTGAGATATCTCTACCGATGTATGGCTATATTTCCCTCAATAGTATTCTGAAGATCTGCTGCAGCACGAGATAAAGTATGGTGCCAAGTCTGCCCCATCCGTCAACGTATAGAAGATGACAATAATGGAAACGACGACCACTACGATCGGATCACACAACAAGCGTAACCTGTCTCCTACATAGTAGTGTAGATGTTGTCGCCTGCTGTCTATTTCCGTAGTACGACCGTAAATACTGCGAAGAACCACGCGTTTTTCCTGTATGGAGGGGTGGTGGAACATTTTCATCCTGTTTGTAAAGCAGTCCAACTTCGGGGAGTTCAAAATCGAACCATATTTGTCTTGATTTTATGTCTATTGTCTTAATTTCGTATTTGTGATCGCCGGGTACTTCGACGCTGTTGGACTAGTTGAAACAACGCACCTATCGTCCCAACAAAGGCAGCAGCTGGGATCGAAGGTATCCCTCGACAAAAGAAGAGTGGGATCAAGTTGAGAGGAAGCGAAAAGATGATCGTGGCTGTCTTGACTTGAACTCCAGACCACATTTGAGTGAGCAACAAAAGAACGGATGGAATCGTACATGCCAATCCACCCAAGTGTATCAGCGGACCGATAAGGTTGTTGGAAGTCCAGAATCCACTCCCCGCCATTCTAGCCGCCATCGATAACAACATGCTATGTGACAACGAATGTCGAACGAGCTGAGCCAACACCTTACTCTCGGTAATCTTCGAGAATAAGTCTGCTTGGTTGGCCATAACGTTCCCAGAGAGAAAGGAACCACGCAAGAAAATAGAGTAGAGACTTGCGACCGTGAAGACTCCAACAGTACCAGCGATGACACCAGCTAATCGATTTGCATCCGTCAGGTTGGGAAGAGTCAAGGCAATTGTCGACGATCTTGGCCTGGAACTGCCGGGTGAGATTCGAGATACTCTCGTTTGTCGGTCGGTGCCACTTTCTCCTTCCAGTGCGAGCAAAAGGGGCGAAACAAGAAATGTTCCTAGGACCGAAGCAGGAATTCCGAAAAAGGATGTAACCCCCAAGGAATCATCGATGCCCGATACGCCATACACTCCATATAGCACCACGATCACCAAGACATACGCGAAAACACAGCTTGCATTGCCTAGCCCTCGCGAAGATGAGTTTTTACTCGGTCGAAGTTTCAGTGCGATGGTCAGTGAAAAGCAAGCAAGCGCGCTGACAGAAAGGTATGTCGAGAGCCAACCACCAGCCCCAAAGGCATGCAACGTGGTTGACGAAACAACAAATGATGGGACAGATGTCAGTGCACCAGCCAGACAAAAGGAAACGACCCACATCCTAGCGATTTGATCAACCTCGTCAAAACTCTCGAGCTCCAAGAAGTAGCCGAGGACAGAGGCTACTGTTCCAATGAACGATATAATGAGACACGCAAAGCCTGTCATGGCCAGTTCGAACAATCCCTCTTGGCCCATACTCTGGATTGTGACGAACCAAGAGACGCCAGAACCAAACAGCAAACTGAAGACCATTAATCGGAGCAGCAGGAACTGATCCTTCTTTCCAGAGGGGTGTCGTCGCTCTCGTAGCTCTAACGGGCCAGTGACTGCAAGAAGCGTTGCGAAGGCTGCGACAAGAATTCCCCATCCACCCGTTCTATTTCGGCCCTGCGTCGCCATTGTCGCTCCAAGGCTTGAAATTGTCGCATATGGATTCGTCACGCCACGACCCTCATCTCCGAGGATCCAGTCTGGAATGGTCGGCGCCGAAAAGGTGACTCCGATTCCCATGAGAAACGTCAAAGCAGCAGCCTTCTTGAAGGTCTCCGCTCCCCCATCCGGTAGGTAATAGGTGATCATGTTCAGGCTGGCAACACCCCAAAGGCACAGGGCAAATCCTGCCATTTCGGAAAGAGGTGGTGCGGCCTTGTAGTATGCTGCGCCATTGTAATGCGATGAAAAAACCTTCACTAAAGGTGATAGTACCATAGGAACCGCAGACATGAGGGTTGCTGGAAGGATGACCATTGTATAGACTACAATATTTCGAACGGCAGCGTTCGGGATAGCTCCCATGGGCTTCCCGTCGGCAAGAGAACGTTTGTGCCTCGCTGGGGTTTTTGAGTGGATTGGACTGATTATAGCCCTAGGGGCCATCACGACCATCATCAGCAATGCTCCGACCATCGCACAGTAAAATACTCGTTGTGAAATAAGCTCAAGTTGGCCTTCACTTCGTACTTTACCATCGGTCTCGTTGGCATCAATCACCACCGCGATAGCCTTACCAACGGCCAAGGAAGCGGCCATCATACCCAATGGCTTCGAGACGATTCTAAGTCGTCTTGCCAAGACGGTGGTTCCAATTACTGTCAGACTCGTCAGGAGTGCCGTTGCATGATCGTATAGGGCTCCAGCATCATCCACGGTCACATCGGATTGATGATTCATGTGTTCATATGGGATTGGACGCTTTAGCAAAGTAATTTCCAAGACGACAGCAATAAGCTGATATCCAACCAGGATGATCCCGGGAACATCCAATCTCTTGAGGATATCTGCTCCGATACCACCCGGGGGACGGACGGCAAAGCCAGCCACCAACGCGATCATTACAGACGAAGCGACTTCCATCGTCCCGAATCGGATCAAATTGACCTGCACCTTTGGAATTGCCAAGGGAATGGTCAAATTGATAGCGGCAAACCGATAACTGAGCAGGACCACACTCCCTGCATGGATGACGAACAAAAAGATGCAAAGATATCGTAGCATCCGTGTAGTCGCCCAGACACTCAGACCCAAGAATGCCAAAATTGGTAGGGGTGTCAAATTCCAAGGAAAGCCCATGGCACGACCAATCAATAGTCCGCTTGCGGAAATACAGAGTTGGACAATATCTTCGTGGTATTCTCCGAACAGTAGTTCACTTGTTACCGACGACTTTCGTCCATAGGTCCATATCGCGAACAAGGTACAGAGTGTCGCTGATGTCAACAAAGATGTTACGACCCACGACGATGGCACATCATGCCCATTGAATTGGTACGATATTTTGTGACAGAGAGGTATTACATATCGTTGCTGAGCCGCCAGGGATGCCAAGATAGAGGCAACAATCGGAATGAAGGTCCCCCGCAAGGTAGTTTCACGGACATCAGGAAAGAGTTTGGAAATCCCATACGGTGTTGTCGGTCCCTGCAATAGGACGAGCCCACAATGAAGTAGATACGGGACTGTCCAGACCAAAAATAAATCATAAAGTTCGTCGTTTCCCGCGTGCGAACTAAGAATCCGTTGTTGAAACATTGCAACATGCATCAAACCAGGTACAAGCAGCAGTAGGAGCGAATGACAACGAGCTAGCCGTTTCGGGATGCTACCACACACCGTCGTTGGTTCGGTGTTGTTCTTGTCATTGTCGTCGTTATTACCATCATCATCGTCTGTCGTTTCGAAACTACTTGGCACCCCTCCCACCAAGAGCATCCCCATCATCATTAGTAGAGCGAAGATGTGAGGGAACAGTGTCGCCACTCGATCTAACCCCCAATAATCCATTAGGTAACGGGAGATATGATACGAGAGGATGGATGCAGTTATTGGTGGTGTGAGGGAATGCAAGGATTCTTCGAGAGTCTTCGCGATGGAAGGCATTTCAGTGTGAAGCCAGGAACATTGTAGATTGAGCCAACACGCCTGTGAGGATAGAGGGTAAACATTCGGGTTGTAATCATATATAGTTGAAGGTTTGGGGAGAGGGAGAGTCAGGCAAATGAACGGATGACAAAAAGAGATGACAGTAAGAGTTGGATGCCGTGTGGGTTCCGACTACAGCCAGGGAAGAACTCACCATTAGACAAAAGAAACATCCCTCGACGGTTAATCGGATCAAATATAGGATCATAATCCCTCCGTTCACAGCATCGGCATCATCTACCTGTAAAAGAGTCGATAGGGCACTAATGACGGTCAGAATGATGGCCGAAAACCATGACACGACCGAAAAGGCATCCCGTGCATTCATCAAATCAATCCCATATAGGATCAAAGTCACAATCAATACTGTCTGTACGACCATGGGAGACTCATCTTGCCACCAAAGAACCGATACGAGAGATGACAGAAGAAAGATCGAAACCGTCGCATTGTGCTGATACTGTAGAGGTTTCCTCTTATTGTTGTTGTTGTTGTTTTTCTTTGCAGCTGTCGTTGAAATCCCAGGCGTAAAGGGTGGTGGAGTTGGATAACTACTGGGTGTATGGTATACACTGGACGATGGTTGGTTCCCACCATAGATACTGTAGGCTGTTGCTGGAGTAGTACCGGTAGTGGAGGATGTGGAAGGAACAAATCTTCGATGCGTCCCTGTACCAGCAGGACTGGCTGTCGTCCTCGACGTCAGTGTCGGGACTTCCCCATATGGTTCATACGGTCGTCTCGGTTGTGCCGCCGGCGGCGGCGGTGGTCCTGGTGGTAGTTGCTGCTGTACTGAAGAATAAGACGACGATGGCTGATAAAATGGTGGTGGAGGTGGTCGTCCCGATGGATGTGGTTGTGAAAACCGATTCCCGGGTGGAGGTGGTGGACCAAGTCGATTGCTCGTATTAGTATTGGAGTCTCTGGGAGGAGGTGGTGGTGGTGGTGGAGGAGGCGGTGGTGGCATCGTTCGTCCTAGTCTCGCAGCGGAATAATATATTCTGCGTGTTTGACCCTTGAATTACAATGTATTGCTTTACCAGGACAATCTCATTCAAGGCTTCGCGACAGGATATGACTGTGAACAAAAATGCTATCCTCCCACCAGCCCTGCCGAAATGGTATGGAAGTACCATGGTCGAATAAAATCGTCTGATCTCATCCGGCAGCCAATGTTTATTCCATCGAGTCAAAAAGGATCGTCTCACGTAGGCATAGCATCATAGATCATAGGAGGTACCATAGTAGGATAGCCACGCCTATTCACTGTCATGTGAAAAATAGATCATCACTGCTGCAAAGATACATCAAGATCCTGTTTTCTGCATCAAGCCAACTTTGCCTTGACCATCGTCTGTAGTGTCGCACAATGTTCTTTCACTCTCTGGGGCAGGGTAACGCACGCTCTGCTGTGAACTTTGCGCAGAATCCTACGGTCTTCCCAGATACTAGTTTCTGCCTACCTACGTAAAATAGAACTGAATTATCGCTCATAACTGTAAAGAAACATCCTATATCGTTCTCCTACTAGTCATTGATCTTGAAACAGAACTGAACTATCGCGTATAACTGTAAAGATAGTATCGTTCTCCTACTCTAGTCATTGTTCATGATGAAATATTCAAGGTAGGCCATGCAGCTCTCCAAGCTTCTCGCATCTCGCCACTTAGTCTTGGATGATTCCTTTCAAATTCCGCAGGTGCTTCGGCATAGCAGACAATGACCGTGTTAACGGCCGAGGAGACGACGCTGAGCATGATACTCGAAAAGATGAAGCCAGAGAGGAGTCCAAAAACAAACAAAAAAGCAGACCTGAAGAAAGAATTATGGAAAGGGTTGAGTGTCATCCGACAAACATATTCTTCCAAAATAATACAAATGAAAAACGTACACTTCATTGAACGCTCCGGCTCCCAGTAACGCAGAAAGAATAGGTCCGACCATTCCACTCAATAGACCAATGCACAGAGATACCACAAACAGTACTCGATCACAGAGATTGTCGCTAATGATGACCGACCATCCCTTGCTTTGAAAAAGTGCGATAACGTTCCGACCGGCTTCCAAGTACGGGAATCCGTAGATTCCAACGTAGACATACGCCCACTTATTAAAGTATTCAATAATATCTTCAATCATCCGAAGGATGCATTCCAGGATGCAAGCCAACAACTTCATATCCTCATTATTTCTGGCCATATGAGCCATTTGTCGTAGAGCCTGGACGAGGGCCACCACAAGACTTCCAAAGCAGATACTTCCGAAGCTATACGTCGTGGCTCGGTAGAAGGAATCTTGAATGGCACGGGACCAGCACGATACGGCTTCCAGTGGAATATACCACCAAGTCGCTACCGTCCCCGCGGTCGTGACATGAACAATATTCGTCAATACCTGTTGGACCCAATAGAAGCTGACCAAGAGCGCAAAGATAACTGCCCTATTGCTGTCCGTGAGAGCATTTCTGGCACCAACACTCCAAATGAACACCCAACCAGCACCTAAAACGAGCATGACAACAGCAACAAAAGTCAATCCCATGTTGGATTGGACTGCAGTCACAGCCGTACGGAGAGTTGCAGCTGCGAATGGGATTCTTCGAGGCAAAAACGGGCAAAATTTTACTGTGAGACAATGTCGTAAAGGACAAGATCATCCACTATCCCAATCAAGTACTGGAAAATACATCTCCCGCCCACCCCCTCACCCCCATGAAACGATCTTCCGTACCTTGACCAAACCGCTCTTGAATAGCAGACCATAAGACTAAAGATCAACAAACTAAAAATTCCGAGCCATAGAAACCCCAGAACAAATCCAACTATCGCCATGATTAAATTGATTCCAAGGGTCACAAAGAGAGAGGCCTTGATGAGTTCAGTGGGATGGGTAATCATAGCTCGTAAACTAACACAGGAAAGAAGGATAGGCATGACTGCCGACGTTGCGACCATAGGTCCGAGTAGAGCATAGAGGTCAGAGTATTCGTCTCCCGCTTCAGCTTCATCACCACCACCACCATCACCACCAAACGAAAAGTTGATACTAATGACTACAATCATAGCGACCAAGTGCGCAAGGAAGAGGATCGCCCATGGAACATCTTGAAAGGCCGTTTGTTTTTCATGATTGCTCGGTCCCGACGAGGATGCCTCGTAGATTCCTCCCTCTTCGGCCGCTAGCGCATAATTTCCCTTCGCATAAGGATCATCCGAAGGGAACGTAGTGGCTTGGACTAGAGGAGTTGTCATAATCGTGCTCGATGAAACGGAGGTTTGGGGGTTCTAGGTTTGAATTGACCGTATCCACAGAGCTATATGCAGTGTTTCGGTCCTGATAGGACACGTCGTTGATAGCGATTGATAGAGCATTGAGTCGGGTTTTCAATTGTTGCACGTCGGACGTCGCGACGAACCAACAGGTGGGGGGTGCCCGACACGAGCGAGCCTTGGTAGACATCCGAGCGTGTCTCGCCGTCTGCTTTCAGCGGAACCCATGTCTTCACCCCCCAGTGCAAGACGCACATAGAGAGTGACCGTACTCATAGAGCGCGGTTCCGGGGGATTAGAAATGACTGTAGTCGCATATGGTGTAATGCAAACATAGCGTGCGGTGGATTATGTATTCGCTATATGTCTCCTGTCCTATGTATCACAATTATGATTCCTTCTGCGTCGACCGTAATTGACACATATTCGTGCGAGGGCTTATGTGTACCCGTTTTGAATATAAGTACGATATCCTGCGCTTTCAAGTGCGCCGTAGTTTGACGCGAGTCGTGACTTGCCGTACAACGACAATAGAAACTCGTGTTTTCCGATTAAACTAGGTACCTCGTCCGATTCCTTGTTACCGGTAGATCTTCTTCTTTTGGGGCACGGACAGCCGATTCGGATTAGATCCGACGCGTTATTTCACGCTGCTCTATCTAACTTATGCGCCACTCTCCTCTGCGGTCTTCATCACGGTCTCGTACGGGTTAAGCACATACACCTGTCATCATCCGTTCCATTTTTGAACCGCACGACACTCCAGACTCCAGGAAAAGTGTTTCCCCGCGTGTGAGGCGTGAGAGAGTGTAGAGTAACCCGTTCACACTTCCAGAAGACTAAAAAAAACAAGCAGCATCGTCGTTCTTTGCGAACGTCGAACGAAGGACCCCATCCCATCTTATCTTCGCCGAATTCATACAATTCCATTTAATTACTATGGAGGGCCCTACAGTCCTCGATACAGGCCTGGAAAGGTTGTTGACAGAAGAATTCGCCGACGAGGATAACTTGGAAGACTTTATTGTTGACCATTTGCAGGTTGGTGGTAATGGGTCCCGGGGAGAAACCCAGACAGCGCAATATCGTGATACACCCTTCGCACTTGGTTTTGTGGTACATTTGGGCGTAGTCCTTTTCATGTCGTTGTTTTGGGGTGTCCCTGTCCTATTTAGTAGTGAAAAGGAACGTCATCGGAATGAGGAATATGATTTCCATGTATTTGGATTTTTATTCCTACTTGGTTTGGTCAGTACTGCCAGTCTCGGCCTTGCCTCGATGTCACTTGATTTCATGATCAATCATGCAGAATCGATGATGCAAATTACCCTGATGGCATCATCTCTTGTTTTGGTTGCGGAAATTGTGATATTGTTCTTGGAGAAATCTCCGGGACTTGGATTTCTAGGGATATTCTTCTTGATTTGTACAGGCCTATATGCCTACAGTGTCCAACGTCGGATCCCCTTTGCAGCTGCGAATCTTCGGACAGCACTCTCTGCCATTCAGACCAATTATGGTGTATGTATGGTCGCCTATGCCGTCGCTGCGGCGGCTAACTTATTCGTGGTGTTCTGGTTTTTGGCCTTTACGGGTATCGCGTTCAAATTCGGCTCTCACAAATGGTCGGATGATGAGCTAGATTTCAAACTGAACCCATACCTTGTCCTATTTATGCTTCTTTCGTATTTTTGGACGTCACAAGTCCTTCAGGTAAGTGATGAGCTGTGACGGCGGAATTTAGCTTGCTATCATGGAGGGTTCGCTCATTTCAATTTATCTGTTTTCTCGACAGAATGTCCTGCATGTGACTGTCAGTGGGGTTATTGGTACCTGGTGGTTCCAGCCGCAAGAAGCACAGAGTGCGTTTTCACCAGCGATCATGGATTCTTTGTCACGGGCTACCTCCTATTCATTTGGAAGTATTTGCTTCGGAAGCCTGTTGGTGGCCTTGATTCAGGCAATTGAACAGCTTGTACATAGTATGCGTCAACAAGGACGGAACAGTCTGGTGTTGTGTATTATGGAATGTTTGTTGAATTTCTTACAGCGTGTTGGGAGGTATTTCAATAAGTGGGCCTTTGTGTATGTGGGACTATACGGATATGATTATGTCACTGCAGGACGGAGGGTGGCGGAGCTTTTGCAGGCCCGTGGTTGGTCGACGATTATCAGCGACAATTTGGTCCACCAAATGCTATTGCTGGTATGTCTTGTTGTCGGATTCCTTTCGGGCTTGATAGGAATGTTCCTGGCAGATATCTCTGGTTGGGCTGATCCGCTGTTCGGAGATTATGTCCACTTGGCAATGTTCCTTGTCTCCTGTTTGATTGGGTTCTCCCTCTCATTCATCTTGATGGGTGTCGTCATCAGTGCAGTGGATTCCGTGATTGTATGCTTTGCCGAGGCACCGGGAGAATTCGAGACTCATCATCCTGCCTTGCATCGCAATATGGTCAACTCTTGGAAGGCTGTGTATCCAGATGAATGTGGATTTTAGGTAGATTTGCCCATTACGGGTTTTGGAATTGTGTAAAGTAGAAAACAGCGACACACGCAGCAGAAGAAATATTTACACTTGCGTGCATTTAGGTGGATTATCTTCGGATTTCCGTTATACTAGTCCTATCGGCTTTAACGGTTATCTTCACTGAGTTGTTCCGCAATTTCCTTCGAAAGGGCCGTGGCAGTCGAAAGGGCTCCGAGCACTGCAGATTTAGCACGTTGTCGATTGGTCGGCATCCGAATCGAATAGATGGCTCGACGTGCAGCACCTGAGAGTGTCCCCGAAAGCGTACCGGGTGCACTATTCGTATCGACTCCAAGACCGTATCCTCCAAGACTCAGATTCAAGTTGTCGACGATTGGAGATACCCATCGTCCACGTTCACCGGTCGATGATTTGGCTACCTGAGATAGGACTTCATCGGCGAGTCCCAATCCGATTCGAGCTGTATCTAAAAGGGTCGTAAACAATGGTGCCAGAGCACTATCCTCTTTGGGTGCAATGACTGCTCCATTGGGTCCACCCAGAGTCAACATGGATCCCAAGTCTTGATATTGGAATGTTCGAAAATCGGATGACCCCATAATGTCGGAAAGAACGTTCGCCGCGACGACATCTGCCTGTTGGATAGCGGCTTGTGCCGTCTTTGGAACAGCGAAGGAATTCGTATCATCCATTATTTCCGAACAGTCTCCTAATGCCCATATCGGAAGAAGTTGTTTCCTCCCCGTTAATGACGGACTACTACCACCATTCGGTATACATCGGAGAGTCCCATCGGTTACGAGACGACCAGATCTTTCCATTTGTTTCAATCCAATCATTTCCGAACAAACGGGATAGGCTGGTCCACTACCAGCCGTCCATAATACTGCATCCCATGGTTCATTTTCATATAATGGAGGGGTTTCACCATTGAGCGGTATTCTCTCGATAGATATTCTGTCGTTCTTACTAGTTGGG
>Ga0194115_10004212_pt1 | contig 15680 bp, 16 predicted proteins | sample TA2MahsurfametaG_3_FD_148656 | JGI IMG/M metagenome (GOLD analysis project Ga0194115, IMG submission 148656) | Freshwater microbial communities from Lake Tanganyika, Tanzania - TA2015002 Mahale S4 surface | ecosystem: Environmental > Aquatic > Freshwater > Lake | place: Tanzania: Lake...
ACCATCCTCCAGCATCCTGCCGCGTGAGTTGATCACCGCAGGCGCTGGAGACGAGAAAGCCACCCGCAAGGGTGGCTTTTTTGTTGTTTGGCTTTTGGGTGGTGCCGTGCGTCTGCGGCCAGGGGCTTTGTTTATAGAGACGCTTTTGTGAGTTGCAGGATCCTTGCGATTGCGACTGCATACAGGCTTAGGGCCATGACATTGAAGAGCAGCACGAGCAGGCGCCCCTTTCGGCTCACTCCTGAGATGGACGGGGTTCCTTTGTTGATGAGTGTGTGAATTGTTGAATGGAAATAGTCAAATCGGCTGTAGCTTGAACTGTGACCGGTGTCGTTCAGAAAGACCTCGCTGCTTGCTTGATTTGTTCCAACCCAGTCCATCCGATAGAAGATCCATCCCCACGTGATCGCGAAAAAGGGGAGAAAGACGACAATTTGTCCAAGCAGAACTCCTGGTTGAACCAGTGATGGTTCAAAAATCAGTCCGCTGATGATTGAAAACTCGAGCGCTAAGCGTAACGAGAACCACAGCCCTGGCCCGTCAAAGGTCCAGCGTGGCAGTTTCCGATCCAGGGCAATGCACAGCGCCATGCCCCCTAACCAAGCGGCGCCAATTGTCATCATGGCAGGGTGCAGTTGGTCGCTGATGAGGCGAGCTGCCTGCGCCACCAAGCTTTTCGAGGCCAGTAAGACGCGATCGTTCATCACCGATCGCTTCAGCATTTCGGCGTTGCAATTGGACAGGCCGTAAAGCAAGCCAAGCACGCCCCATTCCTTGAGTTGCCCAATTCGCCTTGTTTCGCCTGAGTTCATCCCACTGCTGTTCAGCCTGATGCAGTGAAGATATAGGCACAGCGATCAGCTTCCCAGTGATATGCAACAAAAAAGCCCGACCTGCAGGCAGGTCGGGCTTCAGGAGTGTGCTCAAGTGCAGCTAGGGACCGACCGCGACCGCTTAGGGCTTCAGGCGCCTGCGGCAGCAAGGGCTGGTTCTTGGGCTGTGGCGTTGAGCTTGCGGATCACCACCTGCTTTTTGTCGTCCACATCGACAACGGCGCTGTCGCCTTCGCCGATGCGGCCGGAGAGGAACTCCTCGGCCAGGGAGTCTTCGAGCAGACGCATCACGGCGCGGCGGAGTGGGCGGGCGCCGTAGCTGGGGTTGTAACCCTCTTCCACCAGTCGCTCCTTGAAGCCATCGGTGACGGAGAGATGGATGCCTTTCTCGCTCATGCGGCCAAACACTTCCTTGAGCATGATCTCGGCGATTTCCTTCACCTCGTCACGGCTGAGTTGACGGAAGACGATGATCTCGTCGAGGCGGTTGAGGAACTCAGGGCGGAAGTATTGCTTCAGCTCTTCGTTCACCAGCGAACGGATGCGGTTGTAGTTGGTCTCTTCCGCATCGGCGCCCGAGAACTCGAAGCCGAGGCCACCGCCACCCTTCTCGATCACCTTCGAACCGATGTTCGAGGTCATGATGATCAGCGTGTTCTTGAAGTCCACCGTGCGGCCCTTGGAATCGGTCAGGCGACCGTCTTCGAGGAGCTGAAGCAGCAGGTTGAACACATCCGGGTGGGCCTTTTCGATCTCATCGAACAGCACCACGGTGTAGGGACGACGGCGCACAGCTTCGGTGAGCTGGCCGCCTTCGTTGAAGCCCACGTAGCCCGGAGGCGAACCGATCAGCTTGCTGACGGTGTGGCGCTCCATGAACTCCGACATATCGAGGCGGATCATTGCCTCTTCACTGCCGAAGAAGTAAGCGGCCAATGATTTGGTGAGTTCGGTCTTACCGACACCGGTGGGGCCGGAGAAGATGAAGCTCGCGATCGGACGGTTGGGGTTCTTCAGACCAACGCGGGCACGGCGAATAGCGCGGGACACAGCCTTCACCGCCTCGTCTTGACCGATCAGGCGCTGGTGGAGGGTTTCCTCCATGTTCAGCAGCTTCGCCGACTCGCTTTCGGTGAGCTTCTGGACCGGCACACCAGTCCAGGACGCCACGATCTGGGCGATGTCTTCTTCCGTGACCATCGGCGTGCGCTCGGCATCGCCGCCGGCTTCGAAGGCGTTCACGGCCGCTTCTGCGGGTTCTGCCTCGCCTTCGGCTTTGGGTTCCACCTCATCCTTGCGGGTCTGCAGGATCGAGCGGATCTGCTCGCGCAGTTCCACTTCCTTATCGCGCAGTTCGCCGGCCTTGGTGAAATCCTGTTCGCGGACGGCGTCTTCCTTTTCCTTCTGGATGGCGCGCAGTTGCTTGTCAACCTCCTTGGCTGCCGGCGGCAGCTTGGAGTTCATCAAGCGAACGCGGCTGCCGGCTTCATCGATCAGGTCGATCGCTTTGTCGGGTAGGAAGCGATCGGAGATGTAGCGATCGCCGAGGGTGGCTGCGGCCACCAGGGCCTCATCGGCAATGGTGAGGCGGTGGTGCGCTTCGTAGCGCTCCTTCAGGCCCCGCAGGATTTCGATGGTGTCGTCCACCGAGGGCTCACCCACCTGAACCGGCTGGAAGCGGCGCTCGAGCGCGGCATCCCGCTCGATGTGCTTTCGGTATTCATCCAGCGTGGTGGCACCGATGCACTGAAGTTCGCCGCGGGCCAGGGCCGGCTTGAGGATATTGGCGGCATCGATGGCGCCTTCAGCGGCACCCGCGCCGATCAGAGTGTGCACTTCGTCGATCACGAGGATCACGTTTCCGGCGCCCCGGATCTCTTCCATGATCTTTTTGAGGCGTTCCTCAAACTCACCGCGGTATTTCGTACCGGCCACCAACAGGCCGATGTCAAGGGTGAGGACGCGCTTGTCTTCGAGGATGTCGGGCACATCGCCCGAGTTGATGCGCTGAGCCAAGCCTTCGGCAATGGCGGTTTTGCCGACACCGGGCTCGCCGATCAGAACGGGGTTGTTCTTGGTGCGGCGGCCCAGGATCTGGATGACTCGTTCAATCTCGTGTTGGCGGCCCACCACCGGGTCAAGCTTGCCGTCGGCGGCTTGTTGGGTGAGGTTGCTGCCGAATTCGTCGAGCGTTGGGGTTTTGGTGGAGCCCTTGCCGCCGCCACCGCTGGCCACCTCGGCAGTTTCGCCGAGCATGCGGATCACCTGGGTGCGCACCTTGGCCAGGTCGACACCGAGGTTCTCGAGCACCCGCGCGGCCACGCCTTCGCCTTCACGGATCAGACCTAGGAGCAGGTGCTCCGTACCGATGTAGTTGTGTCCCAGCTGGCGGGCTTCCTCAAGGGAGAGCTCCAGCACCCGCTTGGCTCTGGGGGTAAAGGGAATTTCTACGGCCACGAAACCGGAGCCGCGGCCGATGATCTTCTCCACCTCAACGCGAGCGTCCTTGAGGTTGACCCCCATCGACTTGAGCACCTTGGCGGCCACGCCGGTGCCCTCACCGATCAGGCCCAGGAGGATCTGCTCGGTGCCCACGAAGTTGTGTCCCAGGCGGCGGGCCTCTTCCTGGGCCAGCATGATCACCTTGATGGCCTTCTCGGTAAACCGCTCGAACATGGGCGGGGCCTGTTGCGTGTACAGCCAATTTATCAGGGTTGCCATGGATGGTGTGGCGCTTGGCTGTAATCCGCGAACCCGGTTGCAGTAACTGGAATCTCTGCGCCAAGTTTCAACAACTCAAGCCGCGCAAATATTCGGTTGTTCGCATCAGGAATGGCCGGCAATCCGAACCGCTTCCTTGTCCTGTAACCGCAGCCATTGGATCAGAGCGTCGTCACCGTTGCTGTAGTAACCGTGACGGATGCCCGCGGTGCGAAACCCACAGCGGGCGTAGAGGGCGTTGGCGGCTTGGTTAGTGGCGCTCACCTCAAGGGTGGCGTGACGTGCCCCTTGTTGCGCCCCTTCCGCCAGGAGGGCTTGTAGCACCCGTTGTCCGAGTCCCTCACGCTGCCGATCCGGGCTGGTGGCAACGGCGGTGATGTGCAGCTCATCCACCACCAACCAGCCGCAGGCCAGGGCCAGCAAATGCCCGCTCTCCACCACCCCGAGGCAGGGGCGTTTCAACTCCTCCAGCTCGATGAGCCATTGCTCGCGGGTCCAGAGCCCCCCCAGCGCTGCCTGATCCAGGTTCAGACATGCCTCGAGATCGCTGTCATCCAGCAGCCGAATGGATTGACCGGCTGGATGGGGCGACTCTGTCTCAGCAGACACCGGGTGCAGGCGGGGCTCTTCTTAGGATCGCCCAATGACTAGTACCAGTGCACCCGCTGCTGCAGCGGTTGATTGTTCCTCCCTGCGGCCCTACGAGGCGGCGCGTGATGCCGCCAGCCCCAACCGCAATCTCACGCCTGTTACCACCGCGGTGGATCCAGAGGGGCGCCTCGTGGTCGGCGGCTGCGTGCTGAGCGATCTGGCTCGTCGCTACGGCACACCGTTGTATGTGCTCGATGAAGCCAGTCTGCGGGGCACGGCCCAGGCCTATCGCAAGGCGCTGGCGTCCCACTACCCCGGCTCGGCCCTCGCGCTCTATGCCTCCAAGGCCAACAGCAGCCTGGCGATCACGGCGGTGGTGGCTTCTGAAGGATTGGGATTGGATGCGGTGTCGGCCGGTGAGTTGCTCACGGCGGTGCAGGGGGGCATGCCGCCGGAGCGGATCGTGTTCCACGGCAACAACAAGAGCGTCGATGAACTGCGCCTGGCTGTTGATCTGGGCGTGACCGTGGTGGCGGATAACTGGCTGGATCTCGAGCAGTTGGCGGCGCTGGCACCCACCCAGCCAGTGCGGCTGATGTTGCGCTTCACCCCCGGCATCGAGTGCCACACGCACGAATACATCCGCACCGGCCACCTCGACAGCAAGTTTGGGTTTGACCCCGATCAGCTGGAGGCGGTGTTGGTGCACCTCAAAGGCTGCGCCTGGGCCCAGCTCACCGGTTTGCATGCCCATATCGGCTCCCAGATCTTTGAGCTCCAGCCCCACCGCGATCTCGCCGCTGTGATGGCCGATGCGCTCAAGTTGGCCCGCGACCTCGGCCATCCCGTGAGTGACCTCAACGTGGGCGGCGGCCTGGGGATCCGCTATGTGGAGAGTGATGATCCGCCGTCGATCGATGCCTGGGTGCGCACCGTGGCGGAGGCGGTGGCTGGGGCTTGCCAGGAGCGGGGTCTCGATCTGCCACGCCTGCTCTGTGAGCCCGGGCGTTCGCTGGTGGCCACGGCTGGAGTAACGCTCTACAGCGTGGGCAGCCGCAAGGAGATTCCTGGCATCCGCACCTATCTCTCTGTGGATGGCGGCATGAGCGATAACCCCCGGCCCATCACCTATCAATCGCTCTACACCGCGGTTCTGGCTGATCGCCCGGAAGCCGAAGCCACCGACACCGTGACCCTCGCCGGTAAGCACTGCGAATCCGGTGATGTGCTGCTGAAGGATCTACAGCTGCCGCCCGCCACCAGTGGTGATGTGTTGGCGGTGTTTGCCACCGGTGCGTACAACGCTTCGATGTCGTCGAACTACAACCGCATCCCCCGGCCGGCGGCGGTGATGGTGCACGACGGCACCGCTGAGCTGGTGCAGCGGCGTGAACAGCCGGAGGAACTGCTGCGCTACGACGTTCTGCCCGAGCGACTGCGGCCGGTAGCCTGAGCCCCAGCAAAGTGCTGTGTTGAGGGTGTTCGGGGCGGTGGCCGGAATCCAGCTGGGAGGTGTGCTGGATCTCCTCCTCGCCACCGCCCTTGGCATGGTGTTGTTGGCCCGTGTCAACGAGCCGCGCACCCTCTGGTTGTTGCGCGGCTACCTCACCCTGGTGGCGCTGGCCTGGGTGGTGCAGCGTTACGCCAACCTGCCGCTTACTAGCAAATTGGTGGATGCGCTGGTGATGGCCTGCAGCCTGGCGCTGGCGATCCTCTGGCAGGGGGAGCTGAGGCGGCTGATGGAGTTGCTCGGCACCGGGCGGCTGGATGTGTTGTTCGGTAGTCAGCGCGCCGACAAGCTGGCGTCCGGTTCGGCGGCCGTGCTCAGTGAAGCGGCGGGGCGCCTCTCGCAGCAGCGCCGTGGTGGCCTGATCGTGGTGGATCTGGGCAGTGATTTGCGCCCGGAAGATTTCCTCAATCCCGGGATCGCCCTGGACGCTCAGCTCTCGGCGGATCTGCTGCTCAATCTGTTCGCTGTTGACACGCCCCTCCACGACGGGGCTGTGCTGGTGAAGGGCAATCGGATCCTCTCGGCGGGCGTGATCCTGCCCCTCTCCCGCCAGGGCCTCAACCGTTACGGCACCCGCCATTTAGCGGCTCTGGGCATCACCGAACGCTTTGATCGCTGCCTTTGCATCGTGGTGTCGGAGGAAACGGGCACCCTCTCGATGGCGAGGCAAGGACGCCTGGAGCGTCCCCTCACCAGCAGCCGCCTCCAGGAGTTGTTGGGCGAATCCCTGGCGCAGAGTGCGAAGCCGGCCGGCAAGGGGGCTGGGCGTAGCGTGGCCTTGGACAAGGCTGAGCCCAACGCATGAGTCGCTCCCTGGCGACCGCCACTGCCATCCAGGGAAACCATCCTTCCCGCTCCGTGCTGCCCGCCAGCCTTGACCCGGCGCGGCTGCCCGCCCATGTGGCGGTGATCATGGACGGCAATGGCCGCTGGGCCAGCCAGCGCAAGTTGCCTCGGGTGATGGGCCACCGTGAGGGTGTGGAAGCGCTGAAGCGCACCCTGCGCCTCTGCAGCGATTGGGGCATCGGTGCCCTCACCGCCTACGCCTTCTCAACCGAGAACTGGAGCCGCCCCGGTGAGGAGGTGAGCTTCCTGATGACCCTGTTTGAGCGGGTCCTGGCCAGGGAGCTGCAGGCTCTCGAGGAGGAGCAGGTGCGGATTCGCTTTCTGGGGGATCTCGAGCAGCTGCCCGAGGGGCTGCAGCAACTGATCGCCGATGCCACCAGCCGCACCGCCGCCAACACCGGCATTCACTTCAACGTGTGCACCAACTACGGCGGTCGCCGCGAACTGGTGCGTGCGGCGCGGCTGCTGGCGGAACGGGTGGCCCGTGGAGAGCTCGATCCCGCCGCGATCGATGAACAGCAGTTCGCCGAGCAGTTGTTCACGGCCGGTGAGTTGGATCCCGACCTGCTGATCCGCACCAGCGGCGAACAGCGCATCAGCAACTTCCTGCTCTGGCAGCTGGCCTACGCCGAGCTGCACATCACCGATGTGCTCTGGCCCGATTTCAACGAAGCGGCGCTCACCGCCGCCCTTCTCGATTACCAGTGCCGTCAGCGCCGCTTTGGTGGCGTTGAACCCCACGCGTCCCGATGAGTTCCAGCCCCTTGACCCTTCCTGCCCTCGAGCTGCGCCACGACTGGAGCACGGCCGAGATTCAGAGCCTGCTGGAGCTGCCACTGATGGATTTGCTCTGGCGTGCCCAGGCGGTGCACCGGCAGGCCAACCCTGGCTACCGGGTGCAGCTCGCTTCGCTGCTCAGTGTGAAGACCGGCGGCTGCGAAGAGGACTGCGCCTATTGCCCCCAGTCGATGCACAACAGCAGCGACGTGACCGGCCGGCCGGAGCTGGAGGTGGAGCCGGTGCTGGCTCGGGCCCGGGCCGCGCGCGATGCCGGTGCCCATCGTTTCTGCATGGGCTGGGCCTGGCGCGACATTCGCGACGGTGCTCCGTTCGAGGCGATGCTCGCCATGGTGCGCGGCGTGCGTGAGCTGGGGATGGAGGCCTGCGTGACCGCTGGCATGCTTACCGACAGCCAGGCCGAGCGCCTGGCCGAGGCCGGCCTCACCTCCTATAACCACAACCTCGACACCAGCCCCGAGCACTACGACCAGATCATCACCACGCGCACCTTCCAGGAGCGGCTGGAAACGCTGCAGCGGGTGCGCAAGGCGGGCATCTCGATGTGCTGCGGCGGGATCATCGGCATGGGTGAAACCCTCACCGATCGGGCTTCGCTGCTGCAGGTTCTCGCCGCGATGAACCCCCATCCCGAGAGCGTGCCGATCAATGCGCTGGTGGCGGTGGAGGGCACCCCGCTCGAAGATCAGCCGTCTGTGGATCCGCTTGAATTGGTGCGGATGGTGGCGGTGGCGCGCATCCTCATGCCCTACAGCCGGGTGCGGCTGAGCGCCGGCCGCGAAACGATGAGCCAGGAAGCCCAGGTGCTTTGCCTGCTGGCCGGGGCGGATTCGATCTTCTACGGCGACACGCTGCTCACCACCGGCAATCCGGACGTGGTGGCTGATCAGGAGCTGTTAGCCGCCGCCGGCGTCACCCCCTGGCAGGAGGCCGTGCCCGCATGAGCGTGCAGGTGGCGGCCTTCTATGGCTTCACGGCCATGGCGGCGCTCCCTGACCTGCAGGCGGAGCTGCGGGCCCTGGCAGAGGCTGGCTCCGTGCGCGGCACGATCCTGTTGGCTGAAGAGGGTGTGAACGGCACCATCAGTGGCCCCGAGCCTGGGGTGCAAGCGGTGTTGGCCCGGCTCCGGCAGCTGCCTGGGCTGAGCGGCCTGGAAGCCAAATTCAGCGAAGCGCCGGATCAGGCGTTTCACCGGCTCAAGGTGCGGATCAAGCGCGAGATCGTGACCATGGGCTGCCCCACGGTGAAGCCCGCCGAGCAGGTGGGCACCTACGTGCCACCCCAACAATGGGATGCCCTGATCCGTGATCCAGACACGCTGGTGGTGGACACCCGCAACGGCTACGAGGTGGCGGTGGGCAGCTTCGCCGGTGCGATCGATCCCGGCACCGAAAGCTTCCGCGAGTTCCCCGGCTGGGTGGAACGGGAGCTGCGGCCCCTGGTGGAGCAGCGCCAACCGAAGGCGATCGCCATGTTCTGCACGGGCGGCATTCGCTGCGAGAAGAGCACCGCCTATCTGCTGCAGCAGGGCTTCACCAACGTGCACCACCTCCAGGGCGGCATCCTGCGCTATCTCGAGGAGATGCCCGAGCAGGGCAGCAGCTGGCAGGGCGAGTGCTTCGTGTTTGATCAGCGGGTGAGTGTGAACCACCAGCTCGAACCGGGCAGCTACAGCCTTTGCCACGCCTGTGGGTTGCCGCTCTCGCCGGCTGATCGGGAGCATCCCGCCTACCGCCAGGGGGTGAGTTGCCCCCATTGCATCGCCCGCTTCAGCGATGCGGATCGGGCTCGCTTCGCCGAGCGTCAGCGCCAGATGCAGTTGGCCCGTGAGCGCGGCCAGCAGCACATCGGAGCGCAGGTGTTAGCGGCTCAGGCCATGGCTGAGGCGGGTGGCTGAGGCCCGCGTGGGCGCCATGGCTGCGGCGTTGCCTTGTTTGTACAGCTTTCGTCGCTGCCCTTATGCGATGCGGGCCAGGCTGGTATTGGCGGCGGCGGGTTTCCAGCTGGGCCGGGATCTTGAGCTGCGGGAAGTGGCGCTGAAGGCCAAGCCGCCGGAGTTGTTGCAGCGGTCGCCCAAGGGCACCGTGCCTGTGTTGGCGCTGCCCGATGGCGCGGTGATTGAGGAGAGTCTGGCGATCATGCGCTGGGCGCTGGCTCAGGCGGATCCCCAGGGTTGGCTGGCTGGTTGGCGTGATGCGGATCGGGCGGTGATGGACGCGCTGATCGCCGAGAACGATGGGCCGTTCAAGCACCATCTCGATCGCTTCAGATATCCGGATCGCTACCCAGGGGAGACGTCTGCACCCCATCGCCACGCAGCCCTCGCGATCCTGCAGCGCTGGAACTGCCGTTTGGGAGCGGGATGGTTGCTCGGCGATCGACCCTCCCTGGCGGATTGGGCGCTGTTGCCGTTTGTGCGTCAGTTCCGTCTTGCGGATCCCGATGGTTTTGAGGCCGTGCCTGGACTGGAGCCCCTGCAGCGCTGGTTAGGCCGGTTTCTCGACTCCTGCGAGCTCGCGGCGGTGATGGATCCCCCCTGGGCCGAGCGCAGCGCCTGGCGCTCACCGACTTGGCTTTATCACCTGGCCCTGCGGGAGGAGTGGGCCGAGGCCCGCCGCGATGGCAGCTACTGCCGCTCCACCCGTGGGCGCAGCCTGGAGGAGGTGGGCTTCATCCACCTCAGTGCCGCCCATCAAGTGGAGGCCACCGCTCAGCGCTTCTATGCCGACCTTCCCTCCGGGGACGTGCTGCTGCTCAACATTGATCCGCAGCGCCTCGCCGCCGCTGGCTTGAGGGTGGTCGATGAACCCGCGCCTGAGAGCGGTGAGTTGTTCCCCCATCTCTATGGCGTACTGCCGCTGGAGGCTGTGTTGCTCGCCCAGCCGTTGGCGCCATGACCCTGCCCACGCTCTCTGAGATCGAACAGGCGGCCGCAGCGCAGGGGTTGTTGTTGCGTTTGCAGGTGCGACAGATCCTGGCGATCACCACGCTGCGGGTGGTGGTGGCACGGCAACGGCCGGGCCAGGCGCCGCTGCTGCTCGGGGAACTGAAGGGCTGGGCCCTGCCCCTGCCCGATGGACTGCAGCTCGACACGATGCGGGTGCAGGGGCCGCAGACCCAGGGGGTGGGCGCCTTGATCTGGGCAGCCACCTTCGCCTGGGCGCTGGAGACCACTCCCTGCCGCCGTGCCCGCCTGCTTGCCATCCGCGACAACGATCAGCAGCACCGGCGCTTGGTGCGTTATTTCCGGCGGCTTGGCTTTAGATCCATTCGAGAGGTGGGCGCCGCGGCTGCCGATCTGCCCCTGCGCCTCGTGTGGGGTGGGGCCGGCTTGTTGATGCGCGGCGATTGTGCAGAGGGGTTGGAGCGGGCCTGGCGCTCCGTTCAGTGCGCTGAGCCGGCGTGATAGCTGCTCCGCACCAGGGGGCCTGAGCGCACATCGGCAAAGCCCAGCTCCCGGGCGATCTGCCCTAGCTGCTCGAATTCAGCGGGGGTCCAGTAGCGATCCACCGGGATGTGGGCCAGGGAGGGTCGCAGGTATTGGCCGAGGGTGAGGCGCTGGCAGTCGACGGCGCGCAGGTCGTTCATCGCGGCCACCACCTCGTCGAAGCATTCCCCCAGCCCGAGCATCAAGCCGCTCTTGATGGGGATCTGGGGGGCCAGCTCCCGTGCCGCGGCCAGCAGCCCCAGGGAGCGGCGGTAGGTGGCGCCGCGGCGCACCTCGCCCTGCAAACGCTCCACGGTTTCCAGGTTGTGGTTGAAGCACACCGGCTCGGCAGCGAGTACGGCGCTGAGGCGTTGGCGTTGGGCTGTGATCGCCTCCGCTTCATCGCGGTGCCCGCCCCAGAAGTCGGGGGTGAGCACTTCGATGGCGATGAGGGGGTTGCGGCGGCGGATGGCCGCCATGGCCGCGGTGAACAGGCAGGCGCCGTGGTCGGCGAGGTCGTCGCGGGCGACGGCGGTGAGCACCACATAGCGCAGGCCCATGGCCTCAACGGCCTCCGCTACCCGCTCGGCTTCGCCCGCATCGAAAGGGGTAGGTGCCTGGCCTTTCTCCACCTGGCAGAAGGCGCAGCTTCGGGTGCAGATCGGACCACCGAGCAGAAAGGTGGCCGTACCGGCCGCGTAGCACTCACCGCGGTTCGGGCAGAGGCCCTCCTCGCAGATGGTGTGCAGCCGCTGTTGCTTCACCACCGCCTGAACGGCTTCGAGGTCGCTGGCGTTACCGATCGGAGAGCGCAGCCAGGCAGGCAAGCGCTCGCTGGGTGCGATGCCGCTGTAGCGGCTGGAGCTGCGTCGGGAGGCCTCCTGGCCATTGATCCGTTGCATGGCTCCCCTACTCCATCCGCCGGCGCCCCTCGAGGGCCCGCGCCAGCGTGACCTCATCGGCGTATTCCAGTTCGCTGCCCACCGGCAGGCCGTAGGCGATGCGGCTCACCTGGGTGAACGGTTTGAGCAATCGCGCTAGATAGAGGCTGGTGGTGTCGCCTTCCACAGACGGCGTGAGCGCCAGGATCACTTCGCTGATGCCGTCACGATCCACCCGCTCCACCAGGGGTTGGATCTGCAGCAGCTCTGGGCCCACACCATCCATCGGTGAGATCAGCCCGCCGAGCACGTGGTAGCAGCCCCGGAACTCCCGGGTGCGCTCCAGCGCCAGGAGGTCGCGGGAGTCGGCCACCACGCAGAGCACGCCGGTGTTGCGTTCTTCGTTGCGGCAGATCTCGCAGAGGGGTTCGGCGGAGAGGTGAAAACAGCGCTTGCACTGCCCCACCTGACTGCGCGCCGCCAACAGCGCATCGGCAAAGGCCTGGATCTGCTCGCTCGGCTGACGCAGCACATGCAGGGCCAGGCGCTGGGCCGTGCGCGGGCCAATGCCTGGCAGTCGCTCGAACTGATCGATCAGTCGGGCCAGGGGGCGGGTGAAGCCGCTCAGGGCACTGGTTCGTCTGGCGGGAATCTAGGCGGGGCCGCCCGGGCCAGCGGTCCAGAATGGCGGCACTCCGCGCCCTGGTCCAGCCGCATGTCGCATCCGGTGTCCCGCCCGACCACTCCCCCGGCCGTGCGCTCAGCCTCGCTCTCGGCCTTGGTTGCCCTGCTGCTGGCGGTGGTGCTAAGCGCCTGCAGCGCAGCCGCCGCTGGGTTGAACTCGTACCAGAGCCCTGATGGGCGCTACGCCTTTCTCTATCCCACCGGCTGGACCCGGGTGCAGGTGAGCGATGGCCCTCAGGTGGTGTTCCACGACCTGATCAATGCCGATGAGACCCTGAGCCTGGTGGTGTCGGATGTGAACAGCACCAACAGCCTCGACGATCTCGGTAGTGCGGTGGCGGTGGGTGAAAAGCTGCGTCGCGTGGTGATCGCCCCCGAGGGCAGCGGCCGTGAGGCTGAGCTGGTGGAGGCCTCGGAGCGGGAAGACGGCGGCCGCACCTTCTATGACCTCGAATACGCGGTGCACCTCAACGACCGCGACCGCCACGAGCTCGCCACGGTGGTGGTGGATCGCGGCCGCCTCTACACCTTTGCGGCAAGCACCAACGAGCTGCGCTGGCCCCGGGTGGAAGGTCTGTTCCATCAGGTGATCAGCTCCTTCACCCTGCGGATCTGATGGCGTTGAACCCCGCCGGCGTGCTGATCGTCGGTGGGGGTGTGGCTGGATCGCTCCTCGCGTTGGCTTTGCGGGAGCAGGGTGCGGCCGTGACGCTGATCGACCCGCCTGGTGCAGGGGGCGGCCACAGCGCCTCGGCGACTGCCATCAGCTACGGGGCTCTGCCCGGCTGGCCGTTGGCTCCTACGCCCTTGAGCCGTCTGGCAGCCGGAGCGTCTAGGTGTTGGCGGGCGCTGCAGCAGCGTCACGGTGATCTGGGCTGGCGGCCGCGCGCTCTGCGGTTGCATGGCCTCAGCAGGAGGCTTTCGGCCATCAGCCGTTTGGGGGTGCTGCCCTTCGCGCAGGTGGATACCGCTGTGTTGATGGCGCAGTTGCCAGCGTTGTTGGCCGCGGCTGGGGTGCAGCTCCGCGCGGCTCGGGTTCAGAGCCTGGCGCCGGTTGCCGAGGGCTGGGAGCTCAGCCTTGACGATGGCGCCTCCTGTCAGGCGGACTGTGTTGTGTTGGCGGCGGGCGCAGCCTGCCGAAGCCTGTGGCCGGCGTTGCCGGAGCGCTTGCGCTCCAGTTGGGCGGCTGTGCTCGAGTTGCCGGTGTTTCCCGCTGGGCTGGGGCGTGTCGCCGCCTGGTTGCCCCAACGGTTTGCGCGGGTGGAGTTGGAGCGCCGCGCCGCCACGCTGGAGCAGCTGGATTGGGTGGTGGATCCGGGCTTGGTGCCGCGGGGATCCGGAGCGTTGCTGGGTCAACTGAGTTGGATGCGGCCCGGGGGTGCTCTGGGGCAACCGCCCCACCCCGCCCAAAGCGAGGACCAGTTGCGCTCAGGCTTGGCCGCCGACCCTTGGGGCGCTGCCTGGGCCGAGCAACCGGGGCGGCTGCGACAGGCGCCTGTGGCCTTCTGCAGCGGCGGCGCCCCGTTGGTGGGGCCCGTGCCGCAAGCCGAGGGGCTCTGGGTGTTTAGCGGTTTCAGCGCTGGCTTCGCTCAGGTGCCGGTGTTGGCGCCGCTGTTGGCCCAGCGGATGGCGGCTGCCCCTGAGCCGGCTGCGCGGGCTGAGCGGCGGCTGCAACAGCTCGGCGTGTGGCCTGCGGGGGGCTGACAGCGGCGGTTGGTTCCTGCAAGCTGGCGCCCATGACCCAGGCCACGCCCACCGCTGATCTGCCCTGGTATCGGCGCCGGACGCGGGCCCTGCGGCAGCGCTGGCAGGGGCTCAGCGATCACAACCAGGTGGGTGTCTGCCTGGCGGGTGTGAGCGGGGCGGTGGTGCTCTGGGCCCTGTTCTGGCCGGTGCCCACCGAAGTGCAGGGCACCGGCGTGCTCATTTATCCGGAGAATGCCGGCATCCTCAACGCCCGCTCCGGCGGTCAGGTGCAGGAGGTGTTTGCGCGGGTGGGCCAGCGCGTGAAGCGCGGCCAGGTGTTGATGCAGCTCTACCTACCGGTGCTCGAGCGCCAGCTGGAGCAGCAACGGGGCAATCTGCGCCAGCTGGAGCGCCATAACGAAAAGCTCGACTACCGCGATGCCCAGCGGCTGCTCACCGAGAAGCGCGCCTTGGATACCGCCCTCGCCAAATATGCCGACGATCGCCGTCGCTATGGCCAGCTGCAGTCGACGTATTCGAGCAAGTTGCGCAACCTCGATTGGCTGGCCAAGCGCGAAGTGGTGGCGCCGCTCTCCACCGAGGTGGTGTCGGCCGAGCAGGGGCTCACCAACACCAGCGTCAACCTCGATGACGTGAAGATCTCCGAGCGCAATGTCGTCACCAACTACCAGCAGGTGAAGCTCAACATTGAGACCCAGGCCCTGCAACGCCGCTATCAGATCGACGACCTGAAGCGGCAGATCGCCGTGACCCAGGCCAAGATCGCCTACGACGGCAAGGTGCAGGCCGAGCGCGATGGCACGGTGCTCGATCTGCAGGTGATCCCTGGTCAGACGGTGAGCACCGGCCAGCGCCTGGGCACGATCGGCAGACCCGAGGCGCCCACGGCCAAGGATCGCCCCCTTAAAGCGGTGGCCTACTTCTCTCCCGCTGATGCCCGGCGCCTGCCCCTGGGCTTGCCGGTGGAGGTGGTGCCGCTGTGGAACCAACGGGGGCGCTTTGGCGGAATCGTTGGCCGTGTGACCCAGGTGCTCACCCTGCCCGCCACGGAGGACGACATCTCCACCACCATCGGCAACCCGCAGCTGGCCCAGTCGCTCACCAAGAACGGCCCGGTGATGCGCAGCGAGATCGAGCTGGAACACGATGCCTCCAGCGTCGATGGTTACCGCTGGACCCTCTCGGGCGGTAGCGGTGTGTTCCCGATCCGCGATGGCCTCACGATCTCCACCCACGCCTATGTGGAGTGGCGCTCGCCGATCACGTATGTGATCCCCGGCTTGCGCTCCCTCACCGGCGGTTATCGCACCCCTGGGATCGATCTCCGCTGGAACCTGCCCTTCCTGCGTCAACCCAACACCCTGCAATGACGCCTCGCCTTCCCCCCATTCGCAATGCGCTATTGCGCCAGGAGCTGCCCTGGCTGGTGAGCGAGGTGGTGTTGCTGTTGATCCTGTTCAACGCCAACCCACCGGAGTTGTGGTTCTGGCTGGTGGTGTTGCTGGTGGTGTTGCTTTATCGGATCGAGCGCTGGTGGTCGTCGCGTCCTAACGGCTGATCAGGAGCGCAGCAGCGCTCGCCAACGGCGCTCGGTGCTCTCCATCACGTGATGGATGCGATTGAGCACCACCAGTCGGTTGGCGACGCGTTGCAGCTGCTGCGGGTTCAAGGCTGCAAACGCC
>Ga0194115_10004216_pt1 | contig 15677 bp, 17 predicted proteins | sample TA2MahsurfametaG_3_FD_148656 | JGI IMG/M metagenome (GOLD analysis project Ga0194115, IMG submission 148656) | Freshwater microbial communities from Lake Tanganyika, Tanzania - TA2015002 Mahale S4 surface | ecosystem: Environmental > Aquatic > Freshwater > Lake | place: Tanzania: Lake...
GCCAGCAGGGCACGCTTGCCCTGGCTGCGCCAGTCGCGCAAGTGCCGCAACACAATGACATCAAGATTCTCCACGTGCTCAGTCCTTACGCATCACGATGCATCAGTCGGATCGCATCAGCACCGCAAGCTCCTTGGCAAGCGACTCGACATGCGAGAGATTATGAATCGCTACCGCACGATCCGCATAACGATGTAAGACCGTGGCACCAGCAGCAATCGGCTGATAGCCCTCGTAGCGCAGTAAAGGATTCAGCCAAACGAGCCGCCGACTCTGACGCGAGAGCCAGCCAAGCTCTTCATCCAACACATCACTGGCGCCTGTATCAAGACCATCGCTGATCAGTAACACCAGACTGCGCCGGCCCACTACGGCCGACCGATGATGATGTCGTAGCTGCGACAGCGACTCCCCGAGCCGCGTGCCCGAGGCGAAATCCGGAATTAACGTGTTGGCCAGATCCAGCATTCGGTCGGTATCGCGCTCACGAAAGGCCCGTGTCAGATCGGTGAGCGTAACGCCAAAAGAAAACACCGATCGGCGCAGACCACGTGTGGACTGGTGTAAAAATGCAAGCAGCAGCCTTGCATAGCGCTCCATGGATCCCGAGATATCCACCAGCACCAGCAAGGGCAGTGGCTGCTGTCGATGCCGTAAAAACGTTGGCGCTGGGGCCTCGCCTGCATAGCGGCTTGTCTCTCGCACAAGCTGCGACCAATCGGGATGCCGGCCGTGGGCTGCCGACTGCATCCGCCGGGATCGATGGGTCGGCACGCTCAGGGGTACCTCGCGCACCAGTCGCTCCATCAGCAAAAATTCACTGGCGCTCAGCGACTGAAAATCGGCGTGCCGCAGCCGCGCAGCCGCGCTGGCACTCATGGCCGCATCCAGATGAATCTCATCTTCACGGGCCGACTGCATAGGTGTGGCCGTACGTGGGGGCGTGAGCGCCTCAGTGGCCCGGGGACCACGCTTGGGCGGATGGGCCTGGGCTTTTGAAGACGGCAGCAGCTGGGCCATCAACTGCTTGGCAATCTCGGGGTTACGAAAAAACGCATCAAAGAGTTCTTCAAAGACCTGCCGGTCTTCCTGGCGAGACACCAGCACCGACTCCAGTCCCGCATACAGATCAAGCCGCCGGGAAACGCCGACCAATGCGGCGGCCTGCTGCGCCAATCCGATGCGCGCACTGTCAATCGGCAGGCCTGCGCGACGCAGGGCGCGCGAAAATCCAACAATGTTTTCCGCAAGCTTTCCCGCCCGGGCATCACCGAGCAGCATCACTCGGCCTTCAGTAATTCTTCGCTAACCGTCTGCAAGGCGGCAACATCTTCTCGCTGCTTAAAGAGTATGCCGGCCGTCTGCTCAATGACTTCGGGATCCAGCTGCAAGGTATCTAACGCCACAAGGGCCTTGGCCCACTCGACACTTTCTGCAATGCCGGGTGCGCGCTGAAACGCATTGGCAAACGGCTGCTGCCGAAGCCGGCTCACAAAATCCGCCACCTGGGCGCTGAGTGCCTCACTGGCTGTGGGCACTTTCGAGCGGACAATCTCTAACTCGCGATCCCGCTGCGGATAATCCACCCACTGATAAAGGCAGCGCCGTTTGACTGCATCGTTGAGTTCGCGGGTTCGATTACTGGTAAGAATCGTCAGCGGTGTAGAGCGCGCGCGCATCACCCCCAGCTCGGGAATGCTGACCTGATACTCCCCGAGATACTCCAGTAAAAAAGCTTCAAAGGGCTCATCAGCCCGGTCCACCTCATCAATTAGTAGGACTGCGCCAGGATCCGGGGCCTCGAGTGCCTGCAGCAGCGGCCGGCGTATCAGATAGCGGTCCTGGTAGACCTCTTTCTCGATCTCATCCGCCTTGGCCTGATGCTCACGGACCCGCATGTGAATCAGCTGGGCAGAGAAATTCCACTCGTAGAGCGCTTCGCGCTGCTCCATGCCGTCATAACACTGCAGCCGCACCAACACGCGGCCTAATGCGGTGGCAAGTGACTTCGCCAGCTCGGTCTTCCCTACGCCTGGCGCGCCCTCCAGCAACAAAGGGCGGCCCAGCCGCATCGATAAAAAGACCGCCGTCGCAAGACGCCGGTCCGGGTAATAGCCGACTGCCTGCAGCAAGCCGATGAGTCCATCAACGGACCCAAGGGCCTTCTCCAACTGCTGCACGCTGACCTAGGCGTTTCCGAGGGCCTGCTGAACGGCCCGTTTGGTCTGTACTTTCACCAGCTGCGCACGATACTCAGCCGAGGCATGCAGATCTGAGGTGAGATCGGCAGCGCTCACCGTCACGCCATCAACGGCAGCGGCCGAGAAGTCTTTGCCCAGCGCAGCCTCAAGCCCCGCGTGACGGTACACGCCATTGCCACCACCGGTGATCGCGACCCGCACACCGGCATCGGTCTTGGCAACAAACACGCCAAGCAAGGCATAGCGTGATGCCGGCTGCTTGAACTTGGCATAACCACTGGCCTTGGGAATCGGAAAACGAATCGCCACGATCAGCTCGCCCGGCTCAAGCGCCGTGGAGAACATGCCCTTAAAAAAACTATCCGCAGCGATCTCGCGACGATTGGTTTTAATGGTGGCACCGAGCCCCAATACCCCACTGGGGTAGCAGGCGGCGGGATCATTGTTTGCAACTGACCCGCCCATCGTGCCCATGGCCCGCACCTGGCGGTCCCCAATTCCACCGGCCAGCTTTGCCAAGCCGGGAATCGTGGACTGCAGCTCTTTGTTGTGGGCGACCTCCTGATGGCGCGTCATTGCACCAATCATCATGGCGTTGCCGTCTTTGCAGATGCCTTGCAGATCCGCAATCGCTGCGAGATCCACCAACGACTCAGGGCTGGTGAGACGCTGCTTCATCGAGGCCAATAAGGTCTGGCCGCCGGCGAGCAGCTGAGCACCCTTGGCCGCCTTGGCAACAGCATCCTGCACCGAGGATGCGCGATCAAATGAAAATCCATACATGGTGAATCTCCTTTTAGGCTTTTGCCGTTTGAATGGCCTGCCACACGCGATGCGAAGTCGCGGGCATATCGAGCTCTTTCACGCCAAGCGGTGCGAGTGCATCCAGAATCGCATTCATCACCGCCGGTGGAGAACCAATTGCACCAGCCTCCCCGCATCCTTTGGTTCCCAATGGATTGGTCGTGCATGGCGTGCAGACATGGCCGATATTGAACATCGGCACATCATCGGCCCGTGGCATTGCGTAATCCATGAAGGAGCCCGAGAGCAGCTGGCCTGACTCCGGGTCATAGACACAGTTTTCCATCAAAGCCTGGCCGATGCCCTGCACTAGCCCGCCATGGACCTGGCCCTCGACGATCATTGGATTAATGATGGTGCCGAAATCATCAACTGCCGTGAAGCGATCGATGCGGACCTCGCCCGACTCGGGATTGACTTCAATTTCGCAGATATAGGTGCCTGCCGGAAAGGTGAAGTTGGTGGGGTCATAAAACGCAGTCTCATTCAGCCCCGGCTCGAGTTTGTCCAGCGGATAGTTGTGCGGCACATAGGCGGTCAGCGAGACCTGGGCAAACGGAATTTTCTTATCGGTGCCCTTGACCGAAAACTCGCCATTGGAAAACTCGATATCGCTATCGCTGGCTTCCATCAGGTGGGCAGCAATCTTTTTGGCCTTGGCCTCGATCTTATCCAGGGCCCGCATGATGGCCGCGCCGCCCACAGAAATCGAACGGGACCCATACGTGCCCATGCCAAATGGCACGCGGCCTGTATCGCCATGCACGACATCAACGTTCTCCACTGGGATGCCTAGGCGCGCTGCCACCACCTGCGCAAACGTGGTCTCATGGCCCTGACCGTGGCTGTGTGAACCGGTAAAGACCGTCACGCTGCCGGTCGGATGTACGCGGACCTCGCCGCACTCAAATAAGCCCGCACGGGCACCCAGTGCTCCAGCGATGTTCGATGGCGCAATCCCGCAGGCCTCGATGTAACTGGAGTAGCCAATGCCGCGGCGCAGCCCCTTTTTCTCAGAGGCCGCCTTGCGTGCGGCATAGCCCGCCACATCGGCAAGTGTTTTGGCCTTCTCGAGACACTGGTGATAGTCCCCGGTGTCGTACTGCAGGGCCACCGGTGTCTGATAGGGAAACTGGGTAATGAAATTGCGCTTACGAATTTCATCTTGGCCCAGGCCAAGATCCCAGGCGGCGCGGGTCACCAGACGCTCCAGCAAATAGGTGGCCTCGGGCCGGCCGGCACCGCGATACGCATCCACAGGAGCGGTGCTGGTAAACCAGGCATCGACCTCAACGTAAATCTGCGGCGTGGTGTACTGGCCTGCCAAAAGCGTTGCATACAAGATGGTCGGTATCGCAGTCGAGAAGGTCGATAAGTACGCGCCCAGATTGGCATCGGTGTGGACCCGCAGCGCAAGGAACTTGCCCTCTTTATCCATCGCCATCTCGGCATGCGAGACATGGTCCCGGCCATGTGCATCACTTAAAAACGACTCATTGCGGTCTGCTGTCCATTTCACCGCACGATTGATCTTCTTGGCCGCCCAGGTCACGCAGACATCTTCAGCATATAAATAAATTTTTGAGCCAAAGCCCCCGCCGACATCAGGCGCAATCACCCGGACTTTGTGTTCGGGCAGGCCCATGACAAAGGCAGTCATCAGCAGACGCTCGACATGCGGATTCTGATTGGCGACATACAGCGTGTACTCATCAGAGGCCCGATTAAACGAGCCAATCGCTGCCCGCGGCTCCATTGCATTGGGGATGAGTCGGTTATTGGTGATGTCAATCTTGGTGACATGGGCCGCCTTTGCAAAGGCGGCATCAACGGCAGCCTTATCGCCGAGGGCCCACTTGTAGCAATGGTTATCGGGCGCAATATCGTGAAGCACAGGTGCGCCTGATTTTTTGGCATCCAGCACCCCCACGACCGCCGGCATCACTTCGTAGTCAATCTCCACCAATTCGGCCGCATTGCGGGCCTGCTCGAGCGTTTCCGCAATCACCATCACCACATGGTCACCCACATAACGGGCCTTGCCCTGGGCAAGGATCGGATGCGGCGGCTCTTTCATCGGCTGGCCATCGGTGCTGGTAATCAGCCAGCCACAGGGCAGCCCGCCGATCTTGTCATTGGCAACATCCTGGCCATCAAAAACTGCGATCACGCCCGGTGCGGATGCGGCTGCTTTTTTATTGATGGATTTGATCTTGGCGTGGGCATGCGGGGAGCGCACAAAGACCGTGTAGCTCATGTTGGCGAGCTGGACATCATCGGTGTATTGGCCTGCGCCGGTAAGAAACCGGATGTCTTCTTTGCGAAGGACTGACTCACCAATATGCGGAAGATTTGCGAAATCGGAAGAACCCATTGTCTTTTCTCCTTAAGCCTTCATTGCGGCAGCGCCCTGCTGAATGGCGCGCACGATGTTGTGATAACCGGTGCAACGGCAGAGGTTGCCTTCGATGTTTTCTCGGATCTGCTGCTCTGAGGCATTGGGGTGCTTGCCGCACAGATCAACGGCATTCATCACCATGCCTGGAGTGCAAAAACCGCACTGAAGACCATGGCACTCTTTAAAGGCCTGCTGCATGGGATGCAGGCTGCCATCGGCGGCCGCAAGCCCTTCGATGGTGGTGATGCTTTTGCCCTGCGCCTGCGCCAACAAGATGTTGCAGGATTTCACCGCACTGCCATCCATCATGACCGTGCACGCACCGCACTGGGCGGTATCGCAGCCCACATGGGTGCCGGTGAGCCGGAGATTTTCGCGAATCGCGTGGACCAAAAGCGTGTTATCGGGGGCTTCTATCGTGACGGACTTGCCGTTCACCGTGAACGTTGTCTTCATGCCGGGGGTCTCCTCTTTGGGGATCGCCATCATAGGCACAGGCCTGTCGGCCTGCCAATCGGAATCACCCTGAGCCAGGGGTTTGATGCGCCGCAAAATTTACGGCCTAAAGGCGGGACGGGGTTGTTCCGTAATCCCGGTATCCGATAAAGTAAGTTTCAATCCGTCATGTACTTCGAATCCATCCTGATTTCGCCCACCGAGCGACGCTTCGCGGTCTTTAATGAACGCGGGCAGATGGTTTTTTACACCTCCAGCGTGTTGGCGGCCCGCATGTTCATGGCGGGCAAAAACACCAATATGTGGAGCGGTACTGGCGAGTCAAAGGCCGCCTAAGCGCCCCCTTGGGATCCCCTGTCGCTGCGCCGTTTTGGTGCGGCCTTTCGGCGTACCCGAGACAGCCCCACCCGGCCCGCTTACTGCCCCTGGACCTGCGGCAGCTGCGACTTCAGGTCGCGGGCATAGGCCGCGCAAGAGGTGCGGACCGTGTACCACTCGGAGTTTTGCACCAGCCGGCGGGCCGACTCACAGGCCTGCAGCGTGTCGTAAGGCACGCCAAAATGATGAATCAGCTGATTATTTGAGCTGAGATTAATAAAGACCACCAGTAAGAACTTCATCGCTGACTCCTGTTTTTCCAGATCTGCCCCATGCCGCCCTCTCGGACGCCCCCTCAAAGCCCAACAACGCTGGAGTTCCAGGAGCGAGACCGCTTCGATATGGACTACGGCACAAACACCACCACCCCTTTAGCCAAGTCAGGATTTCCCGAACTGCCCAATCTGGCCCACGGCAAGCCCTATATGGCCTCCTGGACCAGCGAAATTCAACAATCCTTTGCGCTGCTGCGCTCAAGCCTCGGCCCGCGGATGCCCTTATACAGCTTTGTTGATATCGGCTGCGGCAAGGGCAAGGTGCCGATTGTCTGGCGGCTGTCCTGCGAGGCCGCGGGCATTGAACAACGCATCATCGGGCTGGATTATGTGGCCTCTTTTATCGACATCGCCCGGCAGAACCACCGCAAGGTGTTTGGCACCGAGGGGGAGTTTATCGCTGCTGATGCGACCCGCTTTCACTATGGCGGACTGGGAAACGGATTGATCGCCTATCTGTACAACCCATTTGATGACGTGATTTTGGACCAAGTATTACGCCAGCTACGCCGCATTCCTTGTGTCGTGATCTACAACATTCCAACCCATGCGGATTATTTTCCACGGCACGGATTCGAGCTGATTCACCAGCGCCGCGGCGTTAACCAGAATCAAGAGACCAAGATTTTTTCCAATCACCGCAGGCCGGCGTCTGCGACATCGGCGCCGCGGTTTTAGCAACGCCTGCCGAGCGCTGGGGCCTTACATTCCCCGAACTGCAATCACGCCCATGCCCGCCACAATCAGAAACAGGGTCACGCCCCCGATTGCATTGGTGGAGATGCGTGCGGCAAGGTTATGGCTGTCGCCCGAGGCCCGGCTTTTGCTGGCAAAGGCATTAAAGCCCATGATCACCACCAGCAGGAAGAAGATGATGCCCAACACCACCGGCACATTATCATTGGGTCCGTCCGATGCGAGGCTGATCATCACGAAGGCAGCGATGACCGACAAGAGCGCAAAGGCGATCGGAACAAACTTGGTAAAGAGGCTAATTTTTTTCATGGTGGCTCCTTGAGGGAAGGGAGACGGAGAGCCCTAAATCTACCCTGATGTATGGCCCGGAATCAAGGAAAATCCTCTGGCCAGCCGCCACAGAGCATTTAATTTTTTTAATCCACTGACCAAAACGATGAAGACACTGTCCACCGAAGAACGCAATCAAGCGCTATCCCGACTGTCGGGCTGGGAATTTCAAAACGATCGTGGCGGCCTGATACGCCGTGATTTTCGCTTTGCCGATTTTCCTTCCGCCTTTGCATTCATGACCCAGATGGCGATCTACTCCGAATCGGTCGGCCATCACCCAGAATGGTTCAATGTCTATAACCGGGTCACGGTCACCCTCACCACCCATGATGCGGGCGGCCTGACTCAAAAAGATATTGACTGGGCACTTCAGGCGGATCAACGGGCCCGATGAATCTTGCCCGGCTGCTGATCCGTTGGGGCGCGCTTAAGCCCGATCAGCCCGCGCTATTTTTCGGCACATCGGTCTGGGCCACATTTGGCCAGTGGACTGCGCGTGCGGCGGCCTTCGCGCTGGCGTTTCGCGATTTGGGATTGAAGCCCCGCGATCGGGTGCTGCTCTTTGCGCAGAATCATCCGCGCTACCTTGAGGTGCTGATGGGCTGCTGGTGGGCCGGCCTGGTGGCGATCCCGATCAATGCCCGACTGCACCCAAAAGAGGTCCAGTGGATCATCGATAACGCTAAGCCGCGTATTGGTTTTTTTCATCAGACCGTCGATGGCGCCAACTTCAGCGGACTCGAAAAGTGTTTTGAATTCGAGTCTGCTGCGCTGGATGCCGTGCTGGCCCCGGCGTTGGCAGAAAGCGTGATTACCCGCGAGGTCGTGCTTCACGATACCGCTGCCGATGACACTGCCTGGCTTTTTTACACCAGTGGCACAACAGGCAGGCCCAAAGGCGTGCAGATCACGGCGCGCAATCTGATGACCATGGGCCTGTGCTATTTCACCGATGTTGATTTCATCACGCCCAATGACCTCATGGTCTATGCGGCCCCGATGTCGCACGGCGCGGGCTTATATTGCATTCCGCATCTGATGGCAGGCGCAGGTCATGTGGTGCCGCAATCCGGCGGTGTTGATCCGGCTGAGCTGTTTTCCTTGGGCCATACGCTGGGGCCACTATCGACATTTGCGGCACCGACGATTGTCAAGCGGCTCGTGGAATACGCGGCGCAGGCCGGCCTGAGTATCGATGAGTCTGCGGCCGCATTTAAAACCATCGTCTATGGCGGAGCGCCAATGTATATCGCCGATATCGAACGGGCCCTTCAGGTCATGGGCCCTCGATTTGTTCAAATTTATGGCCAAGGTGAGACCCCGATGGTGGCCACTGCGCTCTCACGGCAGCATCTCAGTCAGGCGGATCACCCGCGCTATCGCGAACGCATCGCCTCGGTGGGGGTTGCCCAGACGCCCGTGCAGATTCGAATTGCCAATGCACAGGGCGTGCCACTGCCGGCCGGCGAAGTGGGCGAGGTTCTGGTCAAGGGCGACACCGTGATGCGCGGCTACTGGCAGGATCCCGAGGCAACTCGGGCAGCGATTCGCGATTCCTGGCTCTTTACAGGCGATGTGGGCTGCCTTGATGAAGACGGATTTCTAACGCTTAAAGATCGCAGCAAAGACCTCATCATCAGTGGCGGCTCTAACATCTATCCGCGAGAAGTCGAGGAAGTCTTGATGTCGGCAGCAGACGTTGCCGAGGCCGCGGTCATCGGCGCACCTGATCCGCAGTGGGGGGAGGCGGTGGTTGCCTTTATTGTTCCTGCGGCCGGCGTGCAGATCGATCCGGCGGCATTAGATCGCCACTGCCAAGATCACATTGCGCGTTTTAAACGGCCCAAACGCTACATCCTGACCACAACGCTGCCGAAAAATAATTACGGAAAAGTCTTAAAGACTGTCCTGCGTGAGCAGCTGCGCCAGGGCGACTAGCCGCAGGCGCTGCCGATTGAATTTCGATCCGGCTTAGCCAGCCGGCTGCCGGGCGCGCAGCACATTGCGCTGAATCTTTCCGGTGGTGGTCATCGGTAATGCATCAATGAATTCAATTTCCTTTGGGTACTGATATGGCGCGAGCCGCTCTCTCACAAAGGCCTGCAACTCATCAATCAGTGCGGCCGACGCGGTATGTCCCGCCGCCACCACAACAAAGGCCTTTACGACTGCGCCGCGTTCGGCATCTGGCTTGGGAATGACCGCCGCATTGGCGACTGCGGGGTGCTTGACCAGGCAGTTTTCGATCTCACCCGGCCCGACCCGATAGCCCGAGGTTTTAAACACATCATCAGTGCGGCCCTGATAAACCAAATACCCATCAGCATCCATCAGGGCCATATCGCCTGTACGGCACCAAGATTGCAGATCGTGATTGGCAAATTTTGCTTCAGTGGCACGCGGGTTATTCCAGTAGCCCAGAAAGAAAATTGGGTCGAGCACGCCATGGCGATCACGCCGATGGATGGCAACCTCGCCCACCTCGCCCCGCGGCAGGACACGGCCTTCTTCGTCAATCACCTCAACCCGGTGGCCGGGATAGGGCCGGCCCATGCTGCCGCGCTTAGCCGGCCAGCCGACCTGAGAATGACCCAAATGATTCATCGCACCGTTGCCAACGATGTAATTGACCTCAGTCTGGCCAAACATTTCATTGACCACCACACCGAGACGAGATTCGCAGTAGTCGTAGACCGCATCACCCACAGACTCCCCTGCACTCATGATCGCCTGCAGTCCCAACTCAAAATGACGCTTCGGATCAGGATAGGCCTTCATCATCGCTTTTAATGCGGTCGGAAAAAGAAATGAATGGCTCACCGCATGGCCCTGCATCAACTCGAAAGCACGCTGGGGGCTAAATCGGCCCGTAAAGGCAAGGATGGGCTTGCCAAAATAAAGTGTGGGCAGCAGGGCATCCATCAGGCCGCCTGTCCAGGCCCAGTCCGCGGGCGACCAAAAGACTGTCGCATTCAGCGGAAACCAATTCTGGCTCGCAACAAATCCCGGAAGATTGCCAATCAGCGCCCGATGCGGAATCAGCGCCCCTTTTGGCGGGCCGGTTGTTCCACTGGTGTAGAGGAAAAATGCCGGCTCATCGGCGCGTGTGGCAAGCGGCGAGAAACTTGCTGGGCTTTTATCGAGCAGCTGCCGATAGCCATAGTCGCCATCCTGCTCGGCCTGGCCCACACCCATCACCACCACGCCCGGAACCAGCGCACGCGCTGCCAATACATTGGCCATCGCATGCTCATCGGCAAGCACAACCCGCGCGCCACTGTCTCGCAAACGAAATTCAAGGGCCTCCACGCCAAAGAGCATCGACATCGGCATGGCCACTGCGGCCATCTGTGTGATCGCCATGTGGGCCACTGCAGTTTCAAAACGCTGCGGCATCACGATGGCCACCCGATCACCGCGCTTCACACCGAGACGCCTTAAGGCATTGCTGAGGCGATTGGCCTGCGACTGAAGCGCGCCATAGCTGTAACGATCGATCCGGCCTGACTCCTGCTCAACAATCACCGCGGTCTGAGAGGCGGTGCGCGATGAAGCCGCCCATCGTCCGCAGCAGGCCTGCGCAATATTGAAGCGCTGGGGAACTTTCCAGAAAAAATTCTGGTGCAAAAAAGAATAGTGGTCGGGAATCGGCATGGGCGACTGCACAGGGGTCTTGGTCGAGATTCTGGCACGCCTGGTAGGCCCCGCGCCTGCCTATTAAACAAAAGGCCCGCAATCGCGGGCCTTTTGGAACAAACCGGAAACTAAGACTTAGGCAGCCTTGAGTGCAGTCGAAGCAGCCTTCAGGCTGGCCTTGGTTGCCGACTGAACATTCTGCTCAACAGCAGCAACAGCCTGCTTGGCGGCCTTCGAGGCAGTCTCGTAGGCAGTGTTCGCAGCGGTCAGGGCTGACTTGACCAGAGCAACACCGCTCTCGGAACCGGCAGGAGCGCTCTTGGAGAACTCTTCCACTGCGGTGGTGATCTTCTCGTTGCCAGCAGCGATTTGTGCCTCGGCCATCTTGGCGTAGGTGTTCACGGTCTCGGACATGATGCCGTAGACAGCGTTGGCGTAGCCGACTGCGCTCTCCATGGTGGGCAGCGCGAAGGAGGACTGCACCTTCACGAAGTCCTGAACATCTTTCACTGACACGAGTGCCTTGAGGTTATCAGCGCTTTGGCCCATTGCGCCTTTGGCGACTTTGAGCTGCAGCTCAATAAACTTCTCAACGCCGCTGAAAGAAGCGTTGCTCAGGTCAACCATCGTCTCGACGTTGGTCTTGGCGATGTCTACAAACTGCTCGTTTACGTTTTTCATCTTAAATTCTCCAAAGTGTTTTAGGGTTGATTGCTTTTAAAAAAACCGTTTTGACTACTTGTGAAGCCATATTGATGCAGCGCACAAGTCGAATTTGAACTCATCAATTGGTGCACTGCAACCCTCTATCGCGGATTTTTTGTCGCAACGCATCATATTTTCATATTGTGGAATAAAGGGTCAGATCAGAGGCTGGATATCCCCTCTTGCGGCGAAATCGAGTCTGCCAATAGATTGGGGGTGTTGGGCCCACACCACCGCGCGGGCCGCAGCGAACAGGGGGTCACCATGGCAAAAACAATCACGCAGGTCCTTGCACTCCAGAACCGGCCGATTATCTCGGTCACCACCGATGCGACAGTCCGCTCTGCGCTTGAAATTATGACCAGCCACCATATTGGTGCCCTGCCCGTCATCGACGCGGGCCGGCTGGTGGGGATCTTCTCCGAACGGGATTACGCCCGCCAGGGTGAATTGAAAGGCCGCAGCTGCGATGACACCCATGTGCGGCAGATCATGACCGCACCGGTAATTTCAATTAGCCCTGAGACCCAGATCGATGCCTGCATGCAAATCATGACCGACAAGCGCATCCGGCACCTGCCCGTTGTCAAAGAGGACCGTGTCATCGGCATGATTTCCATCGGAGACGTGGTCCGGGAAATGATTGAAGAACAAAAACAGTTAATCTCGCAGCTTGAGGCCTATATCCACGGCTAAGCCTGGCTGGGCATTCGTTAATTTTGTTCGAAAACCATTTCCACGATGCCGCTCTGCTGGAGAGCTGTTGCTCTTTTTGCACTACTCATTTCATCATCCGCTACCTGGGCCTTGGAGGTTCGGCTGGCGGTTGCCGCCAACTTCGCCGCCCCCATGCGGTCACTGGCCCAGAGTTTTGAGAAAAATACCGGCCATAAAGTCAGCGTCGCACTTGGTGCCACAGGCCAGTTGTATGCCCAGATTAAAAATGGCGCACCTTTTGATGTTCTGCTTGCCGCCGACGATGAGACACCAAAACGACTTGAGGCCGAAGGGCTCGCAGTCTCGGGGTCGCGTGCCACCTACGCCATCGGCCGGCTTGTGCTCTGGAGTAAACGCGACGGGCTGATCGATGCCAAAGGCGAGTTTCTGAGCACCGGCCGCTTTGATCGCATTGCAATTGCCAGCCCCAAGCTTGCGCCCTACGGCCTTGCCGCAATTGAAGTCCTTGAAAAGCTTGGCCTGACACAAACCATCAAACCAAAACTTATTGAGGCCAGCAATATCACCCAGGCCCATCAGTTTGTCGCCTCTGGCAATGCCGAAATCGGATTCGTAGCCCTCGCCCAGGTCGCCGAGGGCGGAAAAATCAAATCAGGATCCGGCTGGATCATCCCCGAGTCGCTGCATTCGCCGATTCAGCAAGACCTGGTCTTACTCCAGCGCGGCAAAGCAAATCCAGCCGCCCAACAACTCATCGAATTTTTGCGTAGCGAAAACGCAAAGGCAGTCATTCGAGCTTATGGATACGCCCTGCCATGACGATCTCTCCCGACGCCTGGCAGGCAATCGGCCTGACGCTTCAGCTGGCCACCGCCACCACAGTGGTTTTACTGCTCATTGCAACGCCACTGGCCTGGTGGTTATCGCAAACTGAGTCTTCTTTACGGGCCCCCATTGGCGCGCTGGTGACCCTTCCGCTTGTTCTTCCGCCGACGGTGCTTGGCTTTTATATTTTGATCGTGCTCGGCCCCGAGGGGCTGATCGGTGAGATCACGCAAGCCCTTGGCCTGGGGCTCATGTCGTTTTCATTTAGTGGACTGCTGATTGGCTCGGTCATTTTTTCTTTACCGTTTGCAGTTCAGCCAATTCAATATGCCTTTGAGGCGATTGGCCGCCGGCCCATGGAAGTCGCCGCAACACTTCGGGCGCGGCCCATCGACGCATTTTTCTCCGTGGCCTTGCCGCTTGCCAAGCCAGGGCTTTTGACAGCCACGGTGCTCACCTTTGCCCATACGGTGGGCGAATTCGGCGTGGTGCTCATGATTGGCGGCAATATTCCGGGCGAGACTCGGGTGGTCTCGACACAGATCTATGGCCACGTAGAGGCCATGGAATATCGCCAGGCCCATGGGCTGGCGGCTGGCATGGTGCTGTTTTCTTTTGTGGTGCTGATTGCGCTGGCGCGGCTTAAGAAACGCGCCGATCGGATCCTGTCATGAGTGATGCTTTTGGGCTGGAGCTGAAATTTACATTGCAGAGATCAAACTTTTCGCTTGATGTTGATCTCACACTTCCTGCTGCCGGCATCACAGTAATTTTCGGTCCATCGGGCTGCGGCAAAACAACACTCTTGCGCTGCGTGGCGGGTCTGGAGCGGCCTACAGGAGTCCTGCGCGTCTCAAATTCAGTTTGGCAAGACAGCGTAGCCGGACTCTTTAAGCCGACCTGGCAGCGGGCATTGGGCTATGTATTTCAAGAGGCAAGCCTTTTTGAGCATCTCCCGGTAGCGCAGAACCTCGAATTTGGTCTGTCGCGAGCAAAGCATCCCGGCGGCAGAGACGCCCTCAATAGCGCAATTGATTTACTCGGGATTGAGCACCTGCTCGCACGCAGGCCTGAGGGCCTTTCGGGTGGTGAGCGACAGCGGGTGGCCATCGCCCGGGCGTTGGCCACAGCGCCCAAGTTATTACTTCTTGATGAGCCGCTGGCATCACTGGATATCGCAAAAAAGAAAGACATTATCCCGTGGCTTGAACGGCTGCATCATGAACTCAAAATTCCTGCGCTCTATGTCACCCACTCGCTTGATGAGCTTGCAAGGCTCGCCGACCATGTCGTGATTCTTGAGCAAGGCCGGGCCATGGCAAGCGGCGGGGTCGCACAGACCCTCAGTGATGCACGCATTGCCCAGATGATTGGTGATGAAGCAGGCATCATGACCGAGGGCATGGTGGTAGATCGACATTTAACCGATCACTTGGCCCGCATTCGTTTTGATGAAGGTGAAGTGTGGGTTCGGGATGACGGCCAGCCACTTGGGCAGCAAGTCCGGATTCGTATTCTGGCCCGCGATGTCAGCCTCTCCCTTTCCGAGGATGATCAAAGCACCATTCAAAATCGTATTCGGGGTGTGATTCATTCCATTAGCGATGATCGGCATCCTGCCCAATGCCTGATCAGCGTGCGCTGTGGCGAGACCGTACTCCTTGCCCGCGTTACCCGGCGCGCACTCAATCGCCTAGGACTGGCGGTCAGTCAGCCCGTTTGGTGTCAAATCAAGTCTGTTGCACTTGTTGAGTAAGCCCATCTCTTCGTTAAAAGTATCCTGGCCGATGCACTGCGCACACGCCGCGGTGGTCTTTGCCATCACAATGCTAAATGCATCACCGGCCTTGGCAATGCCTGAGCGCGGCGTGATGACCCTGCAGGATGCAACCCCCTTGCAGATTCGGGTCTGGTCGGCCGCGACACCGCAGCGCATTGTGATTGGCGTTCATGGGTTTAACGACTACAGCAAGGCCTTCGATCCCCTCGCCCGCAAGTTGGTTGCTGATCTGCAAGCAACTGTCTACGCCTATGATCAGCGCGGCTTTGGCGCAAACCCCAGCCCCGGTGTCTGGCCGGGTGCAGATCGGCTGATTGATGATTTACGCGAGATCGTTGACCAACTGCGCGATCGACACCCCGGCCTGCCGATCACAGTGATCGGAGAGAGCATGGGCGGCGCCGTTGTGCTTCGGGCCAGTACCGAGTCGCCGGGGCTGCCAGTGAGTCAACTCATTCTGAAGGCGCCCGCCCTCTGGGGCGCAGAGACCATGCCGTGGTATCAGCGGGCGG
>Ga0194115_10004218_pt1 | contig 15667 bp, 16 predicted proteins | sample TA2MahsurfametaG_3_FD_148656 | JGI IMG/M metagenome (GOLD analysis project Ga0194115, IMG submission 148656) | Freshwater microbial communities from Lake Tanganyika, Tanzania - TA2015002 Mahale S4 surface | ecosystem: Environmental > Aquatic > Freshwater > Lake | place: Tanzania: Lake...
GGACTATTGGTAACAAACCATTATGCTTTATTTACGCATAATCATTGACAATATCGCCAAATCATTATGCTCTCATACATGGAAAAGTCGGCACAATTTAGCAACCTATTACGCATTACATTTTATGAACAAGTGGCGTTTACGCATTACATTTTATGGACAAGTGGCGTTTTTACGATTTTCATATATATCTATAAAAGAAAATAGATGAAATCGTAAATTTGCCACCTATTTATAAAAATGTAACTAACAATAAAAAACTTTCTTGCCTTTTATTTTTTATTTTGGCTCTACCTTTTTTAAAGGTAGATTATATTTTATTTATTGATATTAATATACACATTATTGATATCAACTTTTATTTCTATTTTATTTTCTCTCTACCACAAAACATAATATGATAGGTGTGCAGGTGTCCATTTTGGAGCATCAGCCCACTTAGCATTTCGCTTTCTAAAATTCATTAATCTAACTGGATCATTGTGCTTGTGAAGATCGTCCATGCCTTTTTGACCAAAATGTATTTTCTTTCCTTCAGGTGATATGACCATAAACTTTTTATCTTTCCTACTTGATACTAATAATTTTGTATTTGGATAATGTTTATGTAAAGCTCTTTCAACTGATTTGAAATAATCCATTTATATATTTAATTTATTTTTTATTTTGGCTCTACCTTTTTTAAAGGTAGATTAGAAAAATAAATATCTGAATATTATATATGTTTTTAGAAGATGAACATTTGTGTATTATTATCGATACTGTTAATAATATTGATTCACGTTATACAAGAACAGATTGGAAAAATGTTTTATTAAAAGATTATGAAATGTATGAAAAAAAATTGAACGAAAATAATAGCTTGTTAAAAATTCATTTAACAAAAGATTATTTTAATTATGTCGTTAAAGATTTAGATAACATGTGTATTGGAACTTGCACCAAAAACATAATAAGAAGAAGAACCTCGGTAAATAATGTATATATAAACAATAATGCTTATGAACTATTAAGGTCTAAATTAAATGTTTTTGGTAAAAGAAAAATAGGCGGGATTTTTCCTATACATAAATTCTATTATGAAAATGGTTTATATATCATTAAAATAAGAATAATGGATTGTGAAAAATTAAAATTGGATGAAGAATGTAAAGTGTGTTATGAAGAAAATAAATACGCCAGAAAAAATGGATATTTCAAATGTAACCATACGATTATTTGCGATGACTGTTTTAAATCTCTGTCAAAGAAATGCTGTCCATATTGTAGGTCACAGGTGTCCATTTTGGAGCATCAGCCCACTTAGCATTTCGCTTTTTAAAATTCATTAATTTAACTGGATCATTGTGCTTGTGAAAATCGTCCATGCCTTTTTGACCAAAATGTATTTTCTTTCCTTCAGGTGATATGACCATAAACTTTTTATCTTTCCTACTTGATACTAATAATTTTGTATTTGGATAATGTTTATGTAAAGCTCTTTCAACTGATTTGAAATAATCCATTTATATATTTAATTTATTTTTTATTTTGGCTCTACCTTTTTTAAAGGTAGATTAAAATTAAATTATTTTATTATATTTTATCTTATTAATATATAATGAAAATTGAAATCTTAAAAAATAAAGCACCTGATTTACCAAAAGTAAATTTTGTGTGTGATTGTGAATTAAGCAAAAAAATGTTAGAGTTTCCTATGGCGTCAGAACATCTTAACAAATATAATACAACTTTATTTATAGGTAGTCCTGGTAGCGGCAAGACATCGCTTTTAATTAATTTTATTAAAAAACTTTATAAGAAAGTCTTTCACAGAATATACGTATTTATGCCTGTATCATCAAGAGCATCTCTTAAGCCTAATATCTTTGAAGCATTACCTGAAGAACAACTCTTTGAAGAATTAAATGGAGAGAATATTTCATTTGTATATGACCAACTTAAAGAATTAAGTGAAGACGGAAAATCTACATTAATTATTTACGACGATGTCCAAGCCAAACTAAAAGATAAATTTGTATTGAATAAATTAAAACATATTATAGCGAATCAAAGACATTTACATGTTGTGAATTTAATTATGTGTCAAAACTTTTTCGCTCTTCATAAATCATTAAGAGAAATTGTAACCAATGCTGTTCTATTCAAACTTGGAAAGTCACAAACCGATAAAATTTTTGATGAGTTGATTGAACTACATAGAGAGAAATTTGATGAAATCCGTAGGTTGGTTTTTGATGAGAAATACTCTTGGATGTTTATCAATTTAGGCACACAAAAGATTTATAAAAAATTTGACCAACTTATATTTAATGAAGATGAAAATGAAAATAATGAAATTGAAAAAAAATAATATGTTATAATATAATATAATGGGCTTCTTTAAAAAACTTACAGGACAGGCTTCAAATCTGTTTAAAAAGGCGAGTGGAAACACAGACCGATTTTTTAATAAAGCGGCTGATGCTGTTACGAAAGCAGCAGACCAAACTGGTTCAGGTATTGTTCAAGGTGGAAGGGTTATTGGAGGCGGTTTGAAACAAGCAGGAAACGTATTAGAGAAGGCTGCTCCTATTGCTGGTGAAGTTGGTGCTAGTCTTGCTATATTGGCAGGACAACCCGAACTAGCAGTTCCTTTGATGACTGCATCAGTTGCTGCTCAACAAGCAGGACAACGTGCCAAGCAAGTCGGTGGGCAAATTAAATCTACATCTGTTGTAGCTCAAGGTATGGTTCAACAAAAATCTAACGCTTTGACAAATACTTTAGCACAAGCTAACCAACAACTTCAGACAGCAAGTCAAACCGCTCAACAAAAATTAAATGCTGCTGGTTCTGCTGCTATGTTACCATCAAACAATCTAGCTGCTATTCATGCTGACCTTGCTCAATAAATTAGCGGTTAAATTAGCGGTTAAATTAGTGGGAAATTTGACACCGCCCATGGGCGTTACTACATTTTTTCTATATTTACTATAATTGATTATTTAAATATAGTAATTATTAAATTTTGTAGTATTTTTTTCTCAATATATGGTATATGCCAAAGAAAGTTATCATAACAGAGGACAGCGATGAAGAACTTGAAGTCAAACCACAAAAGCAATCCAAAATAAAACAGGAAGTTGTAACACCTGTACAAGAACCTACAACAAAGCGAACATATAACTTAAGCGAGGCTGAAAGAGAACGCAGACGACAATCTTTAGCAGTTGCACGAACACTCAGAAAACAACAAGTTAATCATAGACAAGAAATTGAGCAACAAATGCTAAAACAACAAGAAGAACAAACTAAAGCAAAAATGCTTAAGAATGTTGAAAAACTTAAAAAGAAAAAGGAAAAGGAAATATACAATCAATTGTTAACTGATGAAATACCACAACCAGTTAAAACTAAAAAACAACCAAAAATAGTTTATGAAGAAGAAAGTTCAAGCGAAGAAGAAGTTATAGTTGTAAAAAAGAAGAAGAAATCACAAGTAACACAGCCACAGCCTACACCACAGCCTACACCACAGCCTACACCACAGCCTACACCACAAGTAACACAGCCACAACCATTTAAAATTAGATTTTTTTAGCGAAGTTAGAGAGAAAATATATAAATAATATAAATGGCTTTATTCATATTATTAATGATGTTGGTTACTTTATTGTCAAGCATTGTTTATGTTGCTTTATCATTTAGAATCAATGAAGAAGGACAATGTTATTTACGAGGATTTTAATTTATTCTTCAAGTAATTTATTAATCATATTATCAATTTCTTCAAGATTTAGTTTTCCTTTTGATGTATACTTTAAATCCTTTAATACTTTAATAGCTTTTTGATTTTGTTTTTTTTTATAATAGGCTTCTCTCCATACTAACTGGTTTTTAATCATATTTCTGAATAATTTTTCGTCCATTTTTTTATATATGTAAAGATAAAGTCTTTGGTTATATTTTTTTTTAATTTGGAAAAAAATAAAAGGCAAGAACGCACTTTTTTACTTCCATATTATAATGATAGGTGGCAAATTTACGATTTTAGTTATTATTCTTTAAAGAAATATATGAAAATCGTAAATTTGCCACTTAAAATTAAGTAATTATAATATAACAATAAAAATATTTAGAAATATCTGTATATATTATATAAAAATGAATACTTGCCAGTCATTAACAATTGAAGAAAAGTATAATAAAATGATAGAATCTCAAAAACAAGCACATAAAAAATATTACGAAAAAAATAAAGAAACTATAAATGAAGTAAAAAGAAAATATTACAATGAAACGCTACGAAATAATGAAGAATATAGGGCAAAAAAAAGTGAATATAATAGAAAAAGATATTTAGCCAAAAAAAATACAGAAGTTTAGGAAAATATATTTATTTAAAAATAACTTAAAAATATTTTCTGTAGTTATATTATAATGGTAAAACAAACCGAAAAGATATGGTCTCATAATTGGCAAAAGAATGATGATGAAAACGGTGGAGCTTTGAAGGTTGCAATAAATAATTCTAAAGTAGAACAAGTAGTAGTTCATAGTCAAACAAAGAAAAATGGTAGAATTTGGACTTCTATGAATGAATGTGAGCTATTAGAAATGATAAAAACAAACAAAGGAGTTTATGAAGTCATAACTAAATTTCCTCATAAATTATTTTTTGATATAGACGGAAAGGTAGATAGACAACATACAAAAGAAGAATTTGATAATTGGATAGATAATACATTAGGAATTATAATAAATTATTTTCCAAATACTGAATTTGCTATATCAGGTTCAAATACAGAAACAAAGATGTCTTTACATATAGTTTGTAATAATTATTTAATTAGAAATGAAGATGAGAGAGAAAAAGTAAAGACATTGGTAAAATATATTAGAGATAATGAAGATTCGACATTTGACTTTACAGTATATTCAAAAAATAGAAATATGAAAGCAATAAATCAAAGTAAAGATGATGGAAGAGTTCAAGAAATAATTAGAGATGAAAATCCAAAAAATCATTTAATAACTTGTTTTATAAATGAGAATTGTTTGGAAATGCCAAAATTTAATGAAGAAGTCGAAAAGGAAATTTTAATAGAGAAAAGTCACAAGACATTTAATATAGGTTTATTGCCAAAGTTAACTTTAAGTGTGCCAAAAGATTTGGATATAGATACGGTAACTCCTGAACAAGCATTACAATTATTACCAAATAATAATTCTTGTGAATTTACATATAGACATTTAGTTTGCCGTTTTTGTTACTATAATGATATAAGTTTTGAAATGTTTTTTGCGTGGATTGTAGAGCGTTTTAATGGCAAATATGATGAGCAATCAAAATTATCTCAATGGTTAACACATTGGAATAATATGAAAGATTTTCCTCCTGTATCTATGGATAGAATTATAACAATATTGGCTGTTTTTTATCCTCATTTAAAAAAAGACATACATTATCGCCGATTTGCAGAGAGTTTCTTGCTTTCAGTAGAAAATATCTGTAAAATAGAAACAATAAATCAAACTTGTTTTAATGATGATAAAAAATATTCACTTTTTAATGTTGGGATGGGTGGTGGTAAAACAGCTCAGACAATAACATATTTAAGTTCTCAATCAAATTTTATATGGATTGCTCCAAATAAAGCATTAGGAACAAACACACATAAAAGATTCGAAGATGAAATGGTAGATGTAACACATTATGAAAATATAAAAACAAAAGACAAAAAGAATGGCAATATGAAAACAGAAAATAAATTGATAGTTTGTTTGAATTCTTTGCATTATTTGGAAGATGTTAATTATAAGGTAGTAGTGATTGATGAAATAGAAACAGTATTAGATAAGTTTTTGGGTGATTTTTTGGAACAAGGATCAAAACAATATAAAAGTTTAGTTTGGCAGACATTCATAAAAATGATAAGAAATGCTAATAAGGTAATATTTTTAGATGCTTTTATAACAACAAAGACTTTAAATTTAATAAAAGAAATTGAAGGAACATTGAATAAAGTTAGAATTTATGAAAGATTTATTGAGCCACAGACAAGAACAATAAAATATATGGAAAATGATGTTCACATGATTCAAGATATTATTACAAAAATAAAAAATGGGAATAAACTATTTATATTTTATCCTTATAAGAATTCTTCACAAAATTGGAATTCAATGGAACAGATTTTTAATACAATAGAACTCGCAACAGGTAAAAAAGGTATATTTTATAATGCAGATGTAGACGATAAAAAGAAAAAGGGATTAAAAGATGTAAATACAAATTGGTCAGGTAAAGATTTTGTTATTGTAAATAACATTGTAACTTGCGGAGTAAATTATGAGAAACTTGATTTTGATTATTGTTATATTTTTATAGCCCCACATAATTCGCCAAGAGATATAATTCAGGTTTCATATAGAGCAAGACATTTGAGTTCAGGTGTAATAAAATTTTGTTACATTGGAAAAATGAATCAAGAAAATAGTTGGTTGAATGATTGTAAAAAGATGAATTGTAGAATTTATAATAGTTTATTTCAATCAATTTTAATAGAAAAGAAAAGCCCTATCAAAAAAACGATTCAATTATTTTGTAGAAAAGCAAACTATAAACAAAAGGCAGATGATTTTGTTGTAAATAGCATATTAGAAAAAGAAATAAACAAAATTTTAAAAACACAAAATATAGGTATGGAATATAAAGATATACCTGATATAGATAATTCACAAGCAGAAATAATAGAAGAAAAATGTTTTTGTCAAGAAGCAACTATGATAGAGAAATATGCTTTGAATAAGTTTTATTTTAAAAAGAATTTTACAAACGATAAAGATGAAATACTTGGCGAGATTTGGGATGAAAAATTTATTTTTTTTTTTAAACGATTAACAGCAGTTTTACAGAATGATAATCATATATTTAATAAGATAGCAAAGTTAAATAATTATAAAAGATTATTTCCAAAAGAGTTTAAGAAAATAAAACTGAATGACGAAATAAAATCAGAAATATTTGAACAATTTAGTTTTAAATATGTTTCATCAAATTCGACAGCAACAAAAATATGTAAAGAGATTTACAATACATTTTTTAAACCAAATTTGATAACTACCAACACAGATGAAGCAAAAAATATAACATACTACGTAGCAGAGAATGTATATGATTATTATGAATACGCTAAAGATAATTTAATAATAAATCAAGAGTGCTATTTGACTTATAATAAAATGAATGAAATGAATAGCGAAGAGTTTTGTATTGAAATATAAATAAATAATGTCGTCATCAAATTACGATGACATTATTTGTGATTAAAATGGATAGATGGATATCAACAACAAGTTGGGTTTAAAATAACATACCTTGTGTTCCAATATAGAATAATATTTTATCTTTAAATACTTTTTTTATTTATTTTTCTTCTTCTGACGAGTTTAAAGCATTGACACCTTGAAATGGTTTTAACACCGGTTGTGGAATCATTCTCGTAGTATTGTGTAATTTTTGGGAATTAAGTATTTTGGTTACTTTATTGGATTCCATGTCGGCTTCTTCACCGCTATCTTCTTCAATTATTAAGTCAAGTTTTTTTTTAGCAGTCCCAAGTTTTAATTGTTCATTTTTCTTTTTTTCTTTTTCTTGCTCTTTTTCCTCTTTTTTAAGCTGTCTTTCTTCTTTTTTAAGCTGTTTTGCCATCAAGTCTTCCATTGATTTATTTTTCCTTTCTTCAATAATTAAAGCAGTCTTTTCTTCCTGAGACAAATTTTTAAAAGATTTACTTCGTTTATCTAACTTACCTGTTTTCGTATATAATGTGCTATATATATTTGCACTCGATAACATTTTAGGTGGTTCAAAGCTTTCAGCCTTCGATTTTGTAAGCATTGATATTGGTTGAGATTTTTCAATTTCTATTGGAGCAAAGTTTTCATCTTCTAAATGAACACTTGATTTCTTTGCGATTTCAATAACATCTTTTAATGAGTTACTTAATGGCTGTGCCATAATTGGTTCAGTTGACAATATCCTTTCAAATTCAGGTTTCTTTTGAGAAGCAAATAAATTACTTAATTTTTCTAAAAGTTGAATATTTGTAGTGTTTTGAACTGCTAAAGGAGATATTTCCTTCTGTTTAGAAACAGGAGTATTAGTTCGTTGTCTTCTTGGATTTGTACCAACATTAACAATAACGGTTTGTTCTTGTTTTAGCTTTACAATTTTTTGCTTTTGCTTTTTAATTTTTTTTTTTGCCATATATATTAATAAATATTTTTTTCTCTATATAAATTATAATGGGTAAGCAAAGTATGAAATTAATTCGTCCGAAGTTAGCTGCTCAATCTGTGACTGATAAGACAGAAATTAATAATTATATTAAGTCTGTCTATGAAGGTGTTAATGATAAAGATAGTTTAAAATTTTTACCTAGTTTTATCTTGTTTGTTTGCTGCGTGGTGGAAGAGTGCTATAGCAAGAAGACGATACATAAAAGTAAAATTAATAAGAAAGACGAAGTCTTTAATCATGTATCAGCATTTTTAGAGTCTCAATTAAATGAGGCTGATAAGAAAATTATTGGTAACATTATAGAAGATTTACATTCAAGTAAACGAATTAATAAAGTATCTATGGTATCTAAATTGATATTTCATATCGGTAATTTTTTTTTGAAAAAAGGATAAATGATTATATTAAAGATTATATAATAAGTTATTTATATGGTAATGCCATAGATGTTATTTTAACTGAGTTATGTGTAAATAAAACAATAATATTAATTATTTTGTTTGTTATTTGAATAGCAGTTTTAATTTTTTTTATATAATTATATTATATAAATGAGACTTTCAGGAGAATGTGCTAATTTTGAAATAGATACAGGAAGTGTTACATACGCAAATGCTTTTACAAACGAATCTATGACATACAATGTCACGATAGATTTAAGAGTTGCATTAGGAGATATGTATGACAGATATGATATTTTTCTAATCGTATTTAATGGAATTTCAATGTACGGTAATGTAACATCTTATAGCACAACAACAGGTGTAACAGGATTAAACGCTACTGCTGTTTGGACGCTTGGAATGAGTGGATTGAACTGGGCTAACAATACTTTTAATGGTAATTTAAATCCAATTGCTTATTTTCCAAATAGATATACGATGCCTATAACAGGGGCTTATACAACTACGAACGCAGTAAGCAATAATGGTATATGCTTTCGTAAAACAGGTTCTTCTGTTGTTAATTTGTCATTAGTTCCATATCTGACTCGACAAGGCGGAGCTGGATTAGCAAATGGTAACGCCAACGGTGGATGGGATATTAATTATAATTTTACTATTTTCGGATTACATAGCAAATAAAATATCAATATATGATAAGTAATGTCAAGAAGTTTAGAATGTGCTACAATGATTTTAGATACTGGGTTTAACACGGTTCCTGTTGGTTCAGGGTCGATATCAAGTGTTTATTCATTTGATGTAGATTTTAGAAAAATTTTGGGAGAGATGTTTGATAATTACGATGTATTTGCTATTTCTTTAAATTCGGTTATAAATTACGCAAAAATTTCAAGTTACAACATGATACCAGCTCAAACCCCAAATCCAACTTTTGGGTCTAACGGATCTGTTTTAGTAGGAATGACTGGTTTAAACTGGTTACATAATACACTTAATGGAATAGATTTAACTTTGGGATTGTTTCCAAATGCTTTCCAAATAGGGGGCGGCGGTGCTACTTCTGACGGCTTATGGGGGGTTGGTGAATTTAAATATGCTAATAGTATTTTATTTGCAAAACCAAATAATCCATATACAACATTGACAGTAGGGTTATACTCACCGAGAAATCAAGCATTTGTTAGGTATGGAAATTCATCACAAGATGTAAGACTCCAGTTAAATTATAATTTTTCTATTTTTGGAATTGAATATCCAAAATAATTTTATTATTAATAAATTAACAAAAATAAAATTATTATGTTGGTAGGTTTCCGTTAAAATCAAACGATATCGTTGGTAAAGCAATTATTTCATAAGGTGAACTATTGGTTGGTCTAAAATAAACTTTTATAGATGATGCTTTATTAAAAGTTGGTGCTGCATAAAACTGTGGATTATCAGATGTATTTTCAACAGTCTGAATCAAATCTCCCAAATAAAAAGTACTGTCATAAATTAAAAACTTATAACCAGGATTAATAATCCAACCGTCATCATCATTATTAGGTGATAAACGATTTAGACTACAAAAGACTGGAAATAATTGATACGGAAGTGTGTTAATAAAATAACCTGCTATAAAATTTTTACATCTAAACGCACCTGATGCATAACCATTTACTATTCCTAATGTGTTAAGATTAGCATTTCCATTTGAAATATTAGCATTTGTGATGTTAGCAATGTTTGAAATGTTGGCAGTTGATGCGTTAATGCTATTAGTTTGAATATTAAATTGATTTATTTGGTTATTTGATATTAAGGTTGAAGTCTTTACTTCAGAAGGTGTATTTGGTAAATATACAGCACTCGTATACTGTATTGTAAATGAGGTTGATGAATAATTAGAACCACTTGGACTAAGAAAATTAACATTGCCTGTTTTATCTGATACATCAGTATTAACATAATAACCATTTACAGTTCCTCCTCCGTCTTGAAAATTTCCTGCCATGCTTGCAGTAAAATTAAAATATACTTTATATTCTAAATTGGCATTTGATGGCAAAGTATACGCTGGAATTGTTAAAGAGACATTTGTAAAATACTGCTCATAATTAAAAGAAGAATTTGAATAAGTGTATGTTTTAGATATAGGTAATGTGTTATTAGTTGTTATAGTTAACGATGTAGCATTTTGAAGATTTGTAATTGTATAATAAGCACTTATGGATGTTAGTGTTTCAGTCTTCTGAGCATTTGCTGGTGGTAATATAATTGTTGTTCCATTTCTATAAACAGATATAGGAATATTCATAACAATTGGTTTTTTAAAATTTTTATCAACTGTTATAGTGGCAACCAAAACATTACTAGTCCCATAAATTTTTGAATATGTATAAATTGGTAAAGGAATTTCAACCGCTTGAATTGTATTATCAATTGTTAAATCACCATGTATTATTGTATTTCCGTTTATTGTTGTTCCATCGTTTGAATTAACACTAACATAATTTGAACCTCCTGTAATCGTAGTGCTATTATTAGTTATTCTACATCCATTCTGTGTATTAGACCAAGCAGATATATTTAAATTACCATTAACACCATTTGACGTTCCCAATCCTACAATAGATATATCGCCTGTTTGGACAGTTGGATTAAATGCTCCGCTTGCAGAATTTGGAATAACAATTAAAGACCTATTTGAATTACCATTATCAGTAATATTCAAAGAAGCGTTAGTCGTTGTTCCGTTTGAAGTTGTAATTGATGTTGCTTTTAAGTTGGTTAAACCTGTTACCGTCAAATCATCTGTATTAGTAGCAAAATTGACATTTAATACTCCTACTGTTATATTTGTTGCTTCAATATTGGTAGCGTCAATTGTCCCAGTTGTAAAACTTGTTTCTAATGCGGTAATCTCTGCTCCAACATCCATGTCTCCAATAAATAATTTCTTGCCAAATCCAACTAAAAGATTGTTATTAAATGTAGTGGTATCTGTTGCTGACGCATAAGACATACCTGATGTTCTTGTTAGTAATGTTGAAACATTTGATGTATTTGCATTTAAATCTACGACAATATTTTGAGTTCCAACTTTTAATGTTTTACCATCGCTAATTGTTAAATTGTTATCAATCAAAGTGGTATCTGTTGCTGATGTATAAGAAATTCCAGTTAATGCTGTTGTGTTACCTTGTGATGATGATTGTAAGTTTGCTATTTGACTATCTAAAGCTGTAAACTTGTTATTAATATTTTGATTACAATTATCTAGACAATTTAATTCAGTTTGAGAAATATTACCTAATGTAGCAGTAGCACAAGATAATGAACCAGCTGGGATACTTAAATTTTTATTCATTGTAATGTTGTCATCAATTGTCAATGGTTCATCTAAATAAACACCACCAATATACCTTTGAAATCTAAAACCACCATTACCACCTAAACCACGATTATTCATAATAAAACTATATTGAGATGAATTATCACGATTGAACTGAAGTTGTAAACCATTATTATTTTGAATATTTTGAGTGTTACTGAATATTGTATTGTTTCTGCCTCCAATAATTCCATAACCAGCACAACGAAAATTATTAAAAACATTTTGAGATGTATTTAAAGGTTGTGATATGATTCCATTTCCATTAAAAGTTAAATTACTATTATTTGTTAGTGTAATCGCCTTTAATGTGTTTGTTCCTGTTCCTGATTGAGTTATAAATCCTGTTCCTGACATAGTTATGAGTTGGTCAGCATTCAATGTAATATTATTACAACTAATTGTTTTTAAAACAGTAGCCCCAGTTGTTTGAGTTATATCACCTTGTATTTGAGCAGTTCCTTGAATAATTGTATTTTTTAATGTAGCAGTTGAACCTGCTTCAATCATATCTAGATTACCATCAACTTCTAAATTTAATGTTTTTGAGTTTCTGAATATGTTAGTTTTTCCTGATGGTTCTACAGTTAAATCTTGAATAATAACACTAGAACCGTCCATTATTATATCATCAGTAGTAGTAGTTCCTGGAACGGTTACATTTGCTGGAAATACAACAGAATTTAAAATAACTAAATCTTTTGTTGTTGTTGTCCCTGACAGAGTATTTGAAACAGCATTTCCTGATTGAGTGATACTTTTTCCTGAACGCATTGTAAGATTGTCACAAGTCACATCTTTTAAAGAAGTTGAGCCGCCGTTTTGTGTTATATTTGAACCAACAACTAAAAAGCCATTAATATTTGTATCTTTTAAATCATTTACACCAGTCCCGCTTTGATTAATCTCTCCAGTTTGTGTTTGAGTAAAATTAGTATTAGTTAATGTGACAGTATTATTGAAATTACTAACACCATTAAATGTGGCTGTTAAATTGTTGCCATTCAAATCATAAATAATATTATTAGAAACATCATTAATTCGTAATCTTAAAGTATCGATAATATTGGCATTCATATTTATTACATCTGTTTCGTCAGCGGTCAATGTGTCACAAAAAACATCAATAGTTGTAATACTTGTTTGTCCTATTGTTGTTTGTCCGTCAGGGCTTGACTGTATTTCATCAGTATAAAATATTTTGTCGTGTGTAGCAACTCCGTCTGTAATTGTTGAAATGCCGTCAGATAATGTTTTAATACCATTCATAGATCTTTCGAATATTGAATAATCGCCATTTAAAGACATTATAATATATAGCTATTTTATATTTATATAATATAACTAAATGTCAAATAACATAGTTCAAGACAGCGTTAAATTATTTCTTACACCAAGTGGAGCAACTCTAAAGAAGAATGGTTTTTTTAATTCATCATTAGAGTTTAATATTCCGCAAATGTATCAGAAAGGAAGCGAATTACTTTACGCAACAATTAAATGCCTTCACGCAGAAATACCGTTTTCATTTTATATTGTCAACGAATACAATAACTTATTAAGCATAACAGATAAAGATAATGTAGTTCAAAATATTTACATAACATTTGGAAATTATAACGCAAATGGTTTAATTAATTATTTAACACCATTGTTACCAAATGGAATGTCAATAACATTTAACAACTCAATTGGTAGATTTACACTACAATATAATCACGAATTTACAGTTAATGCTACAAGTACTTGTTATATTTTGTTAGGATTTAACAAAAACCAAACATACACATCAATAAATAACCATATTGAGTTTCCCTATTTAGGAAATTTGTTAGGTAGCAAAAATATCTATTTAAAAATACCAAATTTAATTTTAGATAATTACAACACTCAGACTGGTGATAGAGCAACTTTAGCAAATATCCCAGTAAATGCTACCCCCTATGGATTAATATATTATGAAAATCGTTCAACGACATCAACAATAATTAAAAATATTCAAATGCCTGATATTTTATATATACAACTAACGGATGATACAAATAATTTAATAGATTTTAATAATATTGAATGGAGTGTTACAATTCAAATGGATTTTTATTTACAAAAAAGTTTAAATGAATATTCTAATTTTTAATTTTTTTTTTATCTAATATAATATTATAATGAGTGTCGCATTACCTTCCGAATTAGACTTCAGCCTACCAGCTTCTTTGCCTGATAATAGAAGTTATGAAATTCGCACACAACCCACAAATGGTGCTTCTTTCGTCTCTACTGCTGGAGGCACTATGATACAATTATCTCTTCCATTACTTCAACGCTCTTTTTATGAATCTAACACAATGTATTTAACTGGTAGAATAACACTTGCTGGGTCACTTGCCCCTGGGGCTGTAGATGCTACTGGTATTGGTCTCAATCCTAGTGGAATTTTTGGAGCATTTTCACGTATGACAGTAAGAGCTGCCAATGGAAATACTTTAGATGATATTCAAAACCCAGGATTTATTGCCAACCTGTTGTTAAAGTCAGGTATAACTTTTGCTGAACGAAGGCCATTAGCAAACACTTTGTTACTTGCTGATAATGTTACATCTGTTAATTTAGGTTTGACAGTTAATGTAGCAAATCTTGCTGGTCGTTCTACTGTTTTGGATTTCAGTATGCCTATGATAGGGTTACTGAACATGACCAAATACCTACCTAGTTATGGGTCAGAATTAATTATTGAACTAACTTTAGCTACTCCTTCATCATTTGCTCCTGTTGTTAACGGTAACGCTGCAACCTTAAATAGTTTCACTATGACTAATTTAGAATTGGTTTCTCAAGTGTTGGAATTCAGTCCAGCATCTTTTGCTATGGTTCAAGCACAATATCCGGAAAAGATTGTTTTAAAATCTGAAACATATTCATTTGGTTCTACAACGATTGCTGGTCAAACGGTCGGATCAATTGATATTCCATACAACATAAGGGTTTCATCAAATAAGAGATTATTTGTTATTTTCTCTCCATCTCTTGCTGTAGAAGGAGTTGGATACAGTGGTGTATGTCCTAATGCTCAAGGTATTCAATTTGTTTCCAATGCCACCCAGTTTCCTGCAAGACCAGTTCAATGTAACAAGCCTGCTGAGGTTTATGCTCAATGGTTAAAGGCATTTGGCGGATTATATTCCGCAGAGAAATCAGGTCAATTTACTTTAGATAATTTCCGTAGAGCATCCACTGCTTATGTAACTGATGTCTATGCACCTTTTATTTCTGCTCCTGCTGCTGCAACTGTTGACAAATTAGGTTCAATCACATCAGGAAACGCTTGGTATTATGCTTTGGATCTAGAATCACTTTCTAATCATAAAGACGCCATGTATAATGGTATCAACACACAAGGTTCATCTGCTAACTACATTCGCGTGGATATTGGAACTGCTTTAGCAAATACTCCTCATACAGTAGTATACTACTCTTGTCATGATATTCTTTTGAATATTGATTTAGTTTCAGGTATTGTTTCCACCGTTGTTTAGACGCAAAAAAATTAAAAACAATTAAATATTATTAAATAAAAATCATTTAATAATATTGATTTAG
>Ga0194115_10004219_pt1 | contig 15666 bp, 16 predicted proteins | sample TA2MahsurfametaG_3_FD_148656 | JGI IMG/M metagenome (GOLD analysis project Ga0194115, IMG submission 148656) | Freshwater microbial communities from Lake Tanganyika, Tanzania - TA2015002 Mahale S4 surface | ecosystem: Environmental > Aquatic > Freshwater > Lake | place: Tanzania: Lake...
TGTGCCTTTGTTGGTCTGCAAGCGGGATACTTACCACCTTTTTTATCTGCACTACTTCTACCACAAGGCCCACCAGTTCTACAGTTTATCCAACCTTTTCCTTTGTTACGAGCAAACCATCCATGAAGACCTTGTTCTTTTTCTTTAGAGAAGTTTGGTTTGTAATCACGCTTTTTGGCTTCGTCTATTGTTTCTTCTTCAAGAATTTCAATATCATCAAATATTATTTGTGTGTTCTCATTTTTCTTTTTACCATCACAATGCGCCCTTTGTGAGAAACCTTTTGGATTATTACAATTTATGGAACGCTTATAGGTATCTGACCATTTTTCTAATAGCTGACTTGACTCTTCTAGTAATAAGGCAAGGTCTATCTCTTCAGATTGTTCAACTTCTTCTTTTGTTACTTTTACACAATTAGGGTATCGTTTACCAAACATGGTTTTCATACCTTTTTGTGTATAACCTTTCCAACATCTTTCATTAAGTTGATTGTTTTCTTGTTCTTCTTGTAAGCTTTTAGTTTTTTCTTTAGATGCTTCTTTCCTCTCTTCAGCATAATCAAGAGCTTTTTTAAGTCTTGCTTTAACCTCTGGGTCTTTGGCTCTTTCGTAAGCTACACGTACTCTTTGGTGAATTAAGTTAATAATTTGTGATTGGCGAGCGTGTGATTTAGATTTGAAAGACTCTTTTGATAATGTATCTTTTATGTCCTGTACAGTAGAAAACTTTACACTTACCGTATCTTTTGGATTTTCGTCCGTATACAAACGACGATTAGAGCCTTTTGGTTTTTTACCTGTACCAACTTTTGGGTCTTTTTCTTCTAACAAAAGTGCTTCATCTATTTCTTCATCTGTTGCACTTTCAGAAATACCTTTCCAAATTTTACCTTGACGGCATTTTACAACAGCACCAGAATTTCCAGTAATTGTTATGATTCCTTGACCATTAGTTTCTTGCATCATAACCCAAGTTGAGTTCTCGGTTTGTGGGCACCAAACATCTGTTATGTTTTGTGAAACTAATTTAAAATTTGATGTATTTTTGTATCTTTTATTTGATGTATAGTTGCAACTATAAATTTCTTTGTTTTTTGCTTTTTTCCAAGTAACTAAACCTTCATTTAGAAACGCAGACAACAAAAATGCATCACGATGCATAATGTCTTTTTGTTTAAAACCAAAAGATTGTTTACCATGATTACCATCATATAACCATTCTATATTGGAGTGGTTATCATTTTCGGTAAGTCTTTCAGTTTTCTTTTGATTTCCATCATATATTATAGCACTAAACAACCAAGCTTGTCTTTGCTCTTGTGTTGCTTCTAATAAATAGTTTATCCAATTATCACCATATTTATAAATTTTGTTTTTTAATGTTTTATTTCCTTCTAAGTATGGAGCAGAAACAACCAACAATTTGTTGTGTTTATTGTTTAAAATTTCATTTGTTTCAATAAGTGAATAATCATTATGATTTCTTATATATTTGTTTTGTCTTTCGGAAGTAATTTGTGGAAGTTTGACAACCCATTTATGATTTTGTGTAGCCTCAAAAACAAATCCAGTATTGCCGCTTTTAACTACGTTTGTATCAGCATCTTTATAACGATGTATTTTTTGTATTGGTTTAAATTCAAGAATATCTTTCTCGATATTAAAAGTTAATATTTCTTCATTTAAAGAAAGCTGTTCTACTGATTTCCAACCGTCTTTTGTTAATGCTTTTGAACTATGCTCTGGTACACACGCATAAGCAGAAGGCCAAACTTTATATTTACGTTTGGCTATTCTTGTGCATCTATCTCCTGCTTTTTTCTTTTCCGCTTCTGACAGTGAAACCTGTAATTTATTAGCTTGGTCTTGTATAGTTTTTATTGCAGTTTGTAAATCTATTATAGCTTTTTGAGCTTCAACTTTTTTCTTTTCGTCTTCCGCTTGTTTTGCAGGGTCAGCTTTTGGTTGTGTGTCTGTTGTGGCGGAAGGAGCTGTGGTTGTAGTAGACATAGAAGGTAAAGTTGGATCATCAGCCTCTATAATATATTTTCTCCATTCTAAAAGAATATCTTTCATAATAAAAATCCCACACTATAAATAGAATAGTGTGGGATAAAAATCATAAATCTTCTACTAAATCTGGGGAAAATGAAAACATTACTTGTTCTACACTTCCACAACCAACTTGAAATACAGAATCTATGAATCGTATCATTTCTGTTATATTTTGAAAGTCCTTAAGTATACCATCATAATACAACTTAAATTTACCAGTTTCTTTTAGAATATCACACTTGTTTATAATGATGTGTGTGAATCCTGCAAGGTTAGTAGCTTCAATTAGTTTATCTAGATTTAACCAATTAACCTTCCTACGGCGTCCAGTAGTAACACCATACTCTTTACCAGCATCTGCAATTGCCAAAAGTTCTGGGTTATGTAGAAGAGAGGCTGGAAAGTCTGGGTCTTCACCAGAACGAGTATCATAAATCTTTGCCACCCCGTAGATATTTCGGATTGCTTTAGGCGAGAATCCAAGCGAGCAAGCAGCATATGGAAGACATTCACTTGATGTAACATATGGATAATTACCATAGTTAATATCGAGCCACATACCTTGAGCACCTTCACAAAGAACATTTCCATAAAGTTTCTCAGTAAGTAAATAGCTTCGGTCTAAGTCAGAATCCTTTGCAAGCAAACCAACCCTAGCATATTTATCACGGTAACAAGGGGCAATACCGCTGCTTGTAGTTCCAAGTTTAGAAGCTAATTGTTCTTTGTCTTGTTGAATATGTTCTTGAGTAACAATATGTGCATTTGGATGAATTTTAATAAGTGAAGTATCAAATCCTCCAGCTTTTAATTGCTCAACTTCTTTATAAAATGAGTCTAGATTTACAACACAACCGGGACCGATAACAGAAGTAATACCGTGGAATATACCACTAGGAACAATATGTGTAGAAAACTTCCTGCCTTCATGATAAATGGTGTGTCCCGCATTTGATCCTCCCGAAAATCTAGCTACAAAGTTGTAGAAGTATTTGCCATTTGTATTTTTTGTAGAAGCTAAATAGTGAGTTACTTTACCCTTGCCTTTCATCCCCCCAAGCTGCGCCTACCACAACATCAACGTATTTTACCATTTTTTACTCCATAATAATATTGAATTTTTTATTATTTATTTGTTTCTTATTATTATCATTTATAATAAAATAAAATAAATAATCATTATTTTTTGCATAAGCAGAAGCATATGTATTTTTTACATCAACTACTTCTTTATACTTATTATACCAATAAGTGCTAATAAAAAAGCCACATCACCCCAAACTTTTTCTTGTATTTTTCATAATATCAAACAAAATTGTATAGTTAGAAGTACCAAATCCATCTTGTACCATCATCTTCTTAAATTCCAAAAGATTCATTTGTACTTCAAAATTATCAAACATATTTTCTATATGCATTTTGGTTTGTATTGAGATTTGTGGGGAGTGAAGTTGCATAATCTTATAATTATCTCTTATCACTTGCACACTTTCTAATACTGCATCATATGCTTTTACGGACCCTTTGTTTGTCTTTGAGAAGTTTATCACATCATCAATTGTATGGAAAGACTCTTCAGAAAGAAAAGGGAAACGTTTAGCAAGAGTAGCTAATCCAATACCTTTTACACCAGCTAGGTTATCAGATGTATCACCGGAAATAGAACGAGCAAGAGCAAAATTATTAGGATGAATAGAATATTCCTCAAGCACTTTTTTAATATTCAATAGTTGTTCTTGTATTGGCCTATATAAAATAGTCTTAGGTTCAATTAACTGAATAAAGTCTTTATCTGAGGAAACAATTACCTTTTGACTTTCTGAGAACAAAGGAAATTTACAAACATATGAAACTAAATCATCAGCTTCAATCTCTGGATACATAAGTTGTACAATAGGAAGTTGATTCATATATTCAATCAATCTTGTTTGTTGCCAGATTTTATTTTCTAGTTCTTGATTCTCCGTTAAATTTCTAACATCACGATTAAGCCGCATAGGTTTACGACCATCTTTGTAGTTGTCGTTCATTCCTTTACGCTTTCTTGAACCACCTTCACCATCCCAACACACTATAGTTAAGTCTGGTTTAACTTCCTTGCATAACTTCTGTAGAATATTAAGAAACCCAACTACACCACCAACGGGATTACCATTAGGAGTAAGAGTTGGGTTTATAACATACGACCTAAAAAATTGATTTAGTCCATCTACTATTAGAATACGGTGCATAATATATCATCCTTTAATATCCGATGTTCACAGTCATCGGTGAATGAATAAATAATATATAATAGTTCTTGCGAATTGTCAAGCACCACACCAAAATGTTCATGCATATTAAAATTCCCACTATATATGGGGACAGGATAATAAGCGTATTTTATTAAATCACCTATTTTTAGATGTGATTTTTTCATAACACGTTTCACAATAAGGACTATGAAAATACTTCTTGTTTACATTATGCTCGGCACTACAAGAACAACAAGTAAGTCTAGCTCTAAACGAAGCTTCTTGAATTAGGTTCTCAACCATTTTATAACCTTCTTCATCACGAAAGCCACTATCCCAATCATCTTCATCCATTAGTTTATGCTCTGTGTAAATTCTAAGAGAACCATATTTCTCTTTGATTTGTACAATACGAACGGAATCCTTATAATTAAAAGCCTTATGGAGAAAATCCTCAATAAGAGGAATCCAACCAGAACTAATCTCAAAACCATAAGTTAGAGAAAGAAAATCTTTATACTTATCTTCAAGTTGATTACATCTTTGGGTATATTCGTCAAAGTTTGTAGACATTGTTATTGATCTCTTTTCTTAGATATTCAATTCCAGCCATAACATAATCATGAGGAGAAATAAAATAGTTATTCTTCTCAAGATTATCATTCATTGCCTTCATAACACCATCATATAATACTGCAAGTGCAACTTCAACCTCTACAAGTGCTGGATTCTCTACCTTTGTTGTTCTAGTACAACCATTGCTTTTAGTGACTACCCAAGCACCTTCCTTAGCTGTCTCCCAAGGATTACGATAGTCCATAGGGTCATATCCACTAAAGCTCTTCTTACTCATTGTAAATCCTCATAGACTCAATCTCGCCATTCTCATTTGAATAAACAACCCTCTTGATACCAACAAACTGCATAGCTGCTTCACACATTGGGCATGGCTTAGAGTTCTTCAAATCACCAGTACGACCGACACGAACAACATAAATAGTTCCACCCTCAGTTATAGATCGGTCAAGGCCAAGAATGGCACCAATCTCAGCGTGAATGGTAGCATGACCACACTTCTTCTTGCGAAAACGGTTGGCCCATGCCTTATACTTGTTCTTATTACAAGAGGTATTTAAAACAGTACCACCGCGAACAAGAACAGCACCGTGCTTGTATTCCTTGAACTCGGTTTGTTGTGCAATACGAGAAGCAAGCTCTATATAACGCTGTTGCTTCTTAGACAGATCATAAAACGGCTTCGGGTCAGACTCCATGATGTTTGTTTCTCCAGACACCATCACAATAACCCAAAACCGTTATACGTGCAACGATTATCTTACGGAAACATAATAACCGGGAATCCAATTACCCCAACGATCATAATGTGCTGGAACCCATCTTACATATGAATAATTAATTGGAACTTCAAGCCACACAAGACCATTCCATATAAATCTAAATCCTACTTTTGGAGTATGTCGATGATAATAAGATTGTGGTGGTCGGTGATGGTGACGATGAACAGGGGGAGCATGATGATGCCCATGACGAGCAGGATGTGCTTCCGCAGAATCAATAAACAAAGATAAAAGTAATGCTAACATATTAAGCCCTCCTAATAATTAGACGAAAGCACATCAAAATAATTCATTATTCTTCTTCAAGATTATAATAATTTGATGCATTACCTGTTTGCTTATCAAATTTTGTGATAAGTTCGTCCTCAACAATCTTTAGAACAGCTTCTTTGAATTCTGTTTCCTCTAATTCTTGAGAAAATGCAGCAGACCTAAACTTTTTTTCAGTTCCATTTGGTAGCTTGATATTCCACCAAGGTCCAGTAGTTACTTTATCAGACTTAGAAATAATGTCTAACCATGCTTCTTCATCAGATACTCTAACCTTTTCTCCACCCCATAGCAACTTAAGAGAACATTCACGCCCTTCTGTACCAAAGCGCGACTTCTTAAGTGTGCATTTAGTCTCAGAGCCAATTCTAAAGCCTGTCTCTGTAGTTACGTAGCTTGATTTACTCTTTCTTGGAGTAAGCCAAATACGTAGGGAATAAGCATAAGCAAGAGCCTTACCACCGGGAGCAATATATGGATTTATTAGCATTTCTGTATGTGCTGTCGGACCCATTACAATGTTTTGCTTTAGCTGATTTAGAACTAGAAACGCACTCTTTTTATTTGCAATTGGTTGAATAAGCTTTGCAAGACCCTTAGACATAATCCTAGGTTTTACTGCCATTGAAGATTGAGGATTAAAATCTCCTTCAAGGTCAGCCATAGAAGGTGTAAATGCAAAAGAGTCTAGAATGAATAGCATTTTCTCAGCTTCTGGTTCTGAAAGAAGTTGCTCAATAGTTTCAAGAACAAATTCAATAGAAGTAGCTTGAGTGTATACAATCTCTGCTACATTACAACCAGCTTTCTTTAGGAATTCAGAGTCAAGAGCGGATTCTGAGTCAAAATAAATAACTGAGTATCCCATCTTCTGAGCATTAGAGGCAATCTGAGCAGCAAAATAAGACTTACCAGATGCTTCCGTACCAGCAAGTTCTGTAATTTTACCTACAGGAATACCAGCCTTCTTTCCTCTACAAATAATTGAATCAAGAACCTCAGAACCTGTAGAAATCCACTCAATTACATCAGTAGGATTATCCTCTTCAAGATTATAAGCGACTTCAACCCCTGCCTTTTTATTGATCATTTCTCTTAGTTGAGAAATAGATAATTTACCATTTGATATTGTTTGTACTTTTTTAGCCATTTTAGTCCTTTATGTATGTGAAAATGGCGGGCATACCTTTGTAGATACACCCGCCATTTAGTTTAGATTACTTACTAGAGACAAACTGTTCAAACGCATCATCTACAGCAGTACCACCACGAACGGTTGTAGAAGAACGATCCTCTGCACTTTCATCACTTGCAAAAGCTTCATCAAGAATCTTTTGAACTTCAGCAGTTGTAAGATGCTTGTTGAGTTTATCAAAATCTGGAAGAGTATCTAGAATTTCCTTGCACTTTGCTGCACCACCATAAGAGGGGTCACAAAGCGGAGAACTACGACGACGAGGAGTAATCTTAGTCTCTGGGAAAGCACCGGGAGAAGTTGGCTTAGAATAATCAATTACGAGATCAAGACCATCTTCTGCGTCGGTAATATCACCATACTCTGGATTTAGAACAAGATTGATAAGGGTTTCATATGCACGCTTACCATATGACCAAACCTGTATACCCTTAGATTCTTCACCACGAACAAGAATGGCAGAAGAAAAACGTTGACGAGCAAAGAGAGACTTAGCCATCTTCTTGCTTTCATCATCGTTATTAGCTACACCTTCTTTCCAGAGTTGTGTAGCAAAATCACAAATTGGACATTCCTCATTATGATTCTTTTTAGGACAAAGAACAGCCTTTGTTTTTCCTACACCATAATGAAACCAAAATTCTTTGAAGGGGTCACCATCGGGAGTGGGAACAATACGAATAGAGTGTTGTCCTTCTTCTGGTTTCCAGTTGTTTGATGTATTTTCAGACTTTCCATTACCAGAAAGACTATTCAGTTTTGCACGCATTTTATTTAGATCTAGGGCCATGATTGTTCTCCTTGTTTTGTTTGAGTAAAGTCAGAATGTCTAATCTCACATTCTGCTAAATCGATGTACTTCCATCATATTCTACAGGTCGGATGGTGTCAACCTCAATCTCGTCAAGTTCTCCTACAATAGAATTGTTATTGAAAATGCGAAATTCTTGTTTTTCAATATCGTAAACCACTTTCTGTCCCTCGGTCAATCTAACCTTGCGACCAGAGTTCTTCAACTTCTTTTCCATGATTTCCTTTGGCATATCTTCAAGATTAACAAACGTCATAGTTCTAAGTGAACCATCTTTCTTAATAAAAGTACCTATATATGCTTTCATATTATCCTTGTATGTAAGGTGATTTATGCTCAATGTAAACAGTTGATTCTTCATGCGGGCTTTCGTAAATTGCAAAAGATATTGTCATATTTTCCAAAAACTTACTGCTTATTTGTTGTTCTATCTTATCGAACAACTCTGTATCATTGTTGAGCGTTTCTTTGTTGATGTAATAATAATAAACCTTTTCCCTTACGTTGTCAATCGGGAAGAACAAGTTTTCTTCACCAGAGTCAAAGTCCATAATACCCAAAGAAGTAATGCAATAAGTTGATGGAGTATCAATTATTTTTTCATAGACAGATTCAATATTCTCAAACATATTCTTCATATAATACGAAGTAGCAAATGTAGAGAATATTTTATCTTGTCTTTCTTTTAGAGCTACTTTACCTACAACCTCTGATACGAGTTTGAGATCGGTAATACTAATAAATTTTATCTTAGCAGACCTAGTATATTCTTGCAACACATTATAAACAACTTTTTCCATTGCCTTTTGTGTATTTGTAAGAAACTTTAGGTCTGGTTTAATATATAAAACTTTTATTTCAACGTCTTTATATTGTTCTAAAAACCTTAGAAGCATACCATTTATTATTTCTTCACCAGATAATACTACAGTCATTTCATCTTCTAAGTCAAGAACTATGTTTTTATAGTTTAACTCATATTCTTCTGGAGTTTTATACTCTGGTATTGTCTCGTTATTTATCTTGAATACTTTGAATTGTTTATATTGTTCAAATTTTTGAGCGATACTACAGCCAGTATTACCTATTCCAACAATATTCATTTTAGTATCCTTGAGGAATGTCTAATGCTTGTCTAACAAAACTTTTTAGGTCTGGGGTAGCTTTGGAAAGTTCTTCCAGCTTATCGTATTCTACCCATTTATAGTCAGAGTGCTCAAAGTTTAGGCTTACTTCCCCAGACCACTCTTCACAAAAGTAAATATACATTTTACCATTATTACTATTTTTTACAGTACAAATGGAAATATCTTTAGCTTCAAGTCCTGTTTCTTCTTTTAGTTCTCGTTTAGCTGCAAAGTATGGAGTTTCACCCTTCATAATGTGACCACCGGGAAGACTCCAATGAAGAGGTTTCCATTCATCTGTCTTGGATCTTTCAACTACTAAAACAGTTTCTTTTTTTGTTTTATGTGCGACAACTATAATAACAGAATCGGATGTATCATCACTTTTCATATTTAACTCTTGGGTAATTATTTTTCTATATATTTGACAAGTTATTTATAAGTACGCCCTTCTTCAATAGCTCTTTCGCTTGGAGGATCATCACTTTCTTCCATTGGACCAATACCAGATAGAGCGCCTTCATTACCTTTACCTATTAACTTCTTTTTTGCTTTGATGTTTCTTTTTCTTACTTTTTCTTGGAAGTCACTAACAAAATATTTTTTACCTGTTGAGTAATCTTTTAACTCTTGTAAAGCTTTATCTTCTATTTTTTTAAGTGCGTCAATCATATAATAATTAGTTCTTCAAAATGGTTTTCATATCTCCGTAGTTATTTCCTGCTTTGATATTTACCATAAATTTGCCATAATCGGTTTGGGAAAAGATGTTCACAATATCATTTAGAATCCATTTTTCATTTTCTGCAAGGTCAAGAATGATGTTGTCATGAACACAGAAAGCAATCTTTGATTTCTTATCTTGTAGATATTTATAAACCTTTACAACTTGTCGAAGAACAATATCTGCAAATGTAGATTGAATAAGATAAGACATAGCATGGTGCTTATCTGCTTCAATTTTACGTCCATAAGGTGTATTTACAAAACTCCCATCCCAATACTTGTTTCTAATAGCTTCTCTGTCATAAATGGTTGAGGCAACATCATAAGCTTTGTCTCCCCCATAAAGCCATGAAAAGATTTCTTCCTTTGCTTTATCTCGGTCCATTTGGTTATTGAATACATTTTGTACGTTCCAATCATGAATATCGCAATCTGGTTGTTCCTTTCCAGCAAGAGCCAAGAAAGTACGAAGCTCTGCACCATTAAAATCAAGTTCAACAAACCAATTATTGTTTGGTTTTATAACAGAACGGAACGACTTATCCATCGATAGAATAGGAAAAGAATTTGGCATAGTAGAAAGGCGACCAGTAACCGTACCAAACATATTGTATTTTACATAAGGATCATATTCATTTAGTTTTGCCTTGAATGTTTTTTCTCTTGGAAGAATAGATTTTAGAGAAGAAGAATCAATATTTAACTTTTGTCCCTTAATCTCATCTACAAATTGAGCAAGAGATAAAATATAATCATAATTATGTGGTTTCTTGTAAGTTTGAATAACATACTTTGTTATTTTATTTTTAAGCTCAAAATATTCAAGCAAGAATCTTTCTGGAACCAAATCATAAAAACAATTATGTTCAAGATTTACTTTTGAAATAAGAAAAGATCTTATAAATGCTTTTAGTTTAGCACTTGCAATATCCCAATCTGGCTTTAGGTGTGCAGGACAAACTTGATTTATGTCCTTTCCTCCTACATAAAGAGAAGCAAAGTCAATCTGTTTATTGACCAGATGCGGAGAATAAGACCATGTATATCTACAGTCTTGTGGAAGTTCGTTATGAACTTGTCCATTATAATAAAACGCATGGCATTCAATTTTGTTATCGAGGACTTCAAAGTACATCTTCCCTCTAAAATTTAAAATTAATTCTTGTTAATGCTCTGTTCTTGTTTTCTTGAACAGCCTTATATTGTTTATAAGATGGATTTGAACCTCCGTCAAGAAAAGGCTTAACAGAATTAAAAATCCATTCTAGAGTTTTGGTTTCGCCATAATTATTATAAAGCATGGCGATATTGATAAGATTTTTATCAAACTGTCCTTGATTCATACTTATATTCTCTTCTCTTAAACGAATCAAGTAATAAAACTGAATCCATGCTAAATCATCTTTTGTAGTATCTTTATCTTTATAAACTGTTTGAAACTTTAAATCTTTTGTTGAGGCACAATACTCTGTTATCTGTGTTTTTGGTTTTTGTTTAACTTTTGTTGTGTAGTAGTCTTCTATTATCTTCTTAAGTTCTTTATGATCTGTTGTGTGTGTAGTCTCGTATAAAGTATCAAACATTTGTTCAAGAGAGTCAATACCGTAAGCAGACATTTTTTCTTTTGCGTATTCTGTGTTAAGATTAAATACAATTCTCCAAGGAGCGTTCTTATCTATAAAGAAGCTATATTTAGCTGCTGTATTAACAAAAAATTCAAAGTTTGGGTCATTAATCCATTTTGTTAATTTCAATAAATCATCATCATGTTTATCTTCAGAATAACTAATAATTAAACCATTAGTTAAAGGATTGGAAAAACGACTAAGTAAGTATGAAGATTTAGTAAATACAATTTTAGAAGATAAAATATAAGAAACTATCAAATTTAAGTATTGTTGATAGTTTATAATATTTGCATCTATATTATCTTTTTCGGCGTTATAAACAATATCTAATAATTTGTTAACATGATTTTTATATTCAATATTAACATCAACATATGATTGTTTTATGATCAACGGATTATAATTTGATTGAGGTATTTTTAAAGATAAGTTTGCATTTTGAACTTCATTAATAAATTCATTATATGCATCTGCAACAAAGTTTAATACTTGTTGTTTTTGTGTTGGTTTGTTTGAAAATGATTTTATTGTTTTCAATGAAGTTGATTTAATCGTAATTGGTTGAACAAAATGATTAAGTTTTCCATAATATCTTTTATTATTTAAAATATCTAATTTATTGTTTGTTGATTTTAAAGCAAATAATTTATAATTTAATTTTTCTTCGTATGATATTTGAATATTGCTATTATTATTTGCCATTATAGATACCTTTATATTTATAAATAGATAATTTGTTATTCCTCAGCTTCTGCTGCTTCAGCCGCAGCAATTTCTGCATTATTTAATAACTTTGTATATATTAAATTAAATAATGATTTAGCAGATGAATTTTCAAATATAGTGTCGCATTCAGTTGCACCATTTACTTTTTCTGGTGGTTTTTCTGTTCCATCTGATTGCCAAATACAAGAAAGTTTTGTTTCATATCCTTCCTCTGATATTGTTGAATCAACTTTTTCAACAAAATAATACCCACCAATACCAGAAATTTGTGCAAAACTTGGAGAATTTATGTCTCTTGTAACAGTAAATAATGCTTCTGCCGAAGGTTGTATATATAGCATCATACCCGGATAATAAATATTATTGCCTACCATTGTTAAATCAGCGTTATATCTATCTCTAAATTGTCCTAAATATAATGTTTTTTTACCAACTGCTTTTGCTTCTTTTAAATATGGAGTGTCTATTCTACTAAAATTTGCAGCTTTTAATAACCCAAAATCTTCACCTACAGTATAATGATAAATTCCCATTTTTTCATCTTCAACAAGACTTTCAGATGGATAAAAATCTTGATATGATTTATCATATATTAAAAAATAATTATAATAATTATTGTGTTTATTTATATTATTTATGTAGTAATCTTTTATAATTAATTTTAATCTTTCTGATTCATTTGCTTGTATTGCTGGTAACAAATAATAAGGCATAGGATCGATACCACGCTCATTATCTCCAAGTGTAAAAATATTCGTTGCTAATGATGTATCTGTATATACATTTGTTTGATTGTTATACAAATTAGAACCATTTAATACACCAACTGCTAATTTTGTAATCAAATCTTTAATAAAAGAAAATAATGTATAAGTATCTTTTTGTGGTTTTACTATATTTTCAATAAGAAATAACTTTAAAAGTCTTATGTCAATTGGAATATCTAAAATGTTTCTACCAGATGAACGAAATAAAACATCTGTAGCACTTTCTGCTATGTTTAATATTTTTGTTTCATTCGATATATTACCACATAATATAATTATTTTTTTAATTTCTTCTCTCAATATTGGATTTGCATTAACATATTCTTCAATTAGTTTAAATGCAGTTTCAATTATGTTTCCTAAAGATGTAAATGCAATATATTTTATATTTTGTTCAAATTTAACAGCTTTATTAGTGTCACGTTCAACAACATTATTAATTGATTCTGCTATATTTTCAGAATTAAATATACCTTCTAAATTTATACCACTTTCAGATTCCGTCAAAGCAGAAATAGCAATAGTTGGAATTGGACTAGTAATCAAAAAATCTGATGGAAGGCTTGGCTTAATGCCTGCTCGTAAGGCCCATGAATCCCAATCTTGTTTTAATGATTTATCTACTTTAACAACAAATATATTGTTTGTTGTTATTAATTTATTAATTAATTCTTTATAATATTGCATTTTTTCTCTTTCTGATGCAAGAGACAATAATCTGTTCAAGTTCTCAGAAACAGTAGAAATTTCGCTTGTTATTTGTTCAGAAGAGTTTATAGAAGTTACAATCGAATCTGGCGTTCCTAAACCAAGATACCTCATTCCAGCACCAAGTAAATCACCAGATTCAGCAGGATTCAACAATCCAATTAAACAGTCAATTTTATTTGGGTCTGATGAAAGTTGGTTTAACAATTGAATATCATTAATTGTTGAAGACGCTAAAATTTCATTTAATTCTGTTTTTTGTGTTTCATCTAATGTAGATAAAATTTGACTATTGAATAGTGTAGTGTCCCGTAATATACGTTGTAATACTGCTTCTCTCACAGTCCCAACTCCATCGGTCCCCGGAGGTAAAATATCCGGATTTATTGCACCAATAAAGTTTAAGTCACCAAACGACCCACCAGAAGTTAAAGTTGATAAAGGCACATTTTTCATTGTATCTAGTTTTTCTTTTAATGGACCTAAAAGATTAAAACTATAATTATGTGTTGAATTTTCAAATGAAGCAATATAAGTTGCAGTTAAACCTATGCTTCCATCTTCATTAAAATTGAATTTGTGTTCAACTAAATTTAATAAAAATGAATAATTTAATTTTTGTATTTCTTCATTTATATCCAAACCTTCAAATAATTGATTTGTTACATTTGATTCAACTTCTTCCCAACCAACATTGGCTCTAATTCTAAATACGTTTGTGTTATATTTGTCTTTTGTTACTGCTGCTGGTTCGCCTTGAATTTTCGGATGGAATAAAAGTGTCCAATAATTTCTAGTAGTTGTTTCTGTATCTGTAAACCCATCAAATTTTCTTGGGTTATAAACGTTACTAACCTCAGACCATTTTTGTCTCATTGCATCAAAATCACCACTAGAAAAAGAACTGATTGAATCAAAATAAAATTCAATTTCAACTTCTATTTGTTTTTCAGCAGTAACAGGATTAGAACCAGCTAATCTCCAATTTATTCTTTTAATACCACTATTGTCTCTTTTAACTGGTTTAAATATATCTGTTAATTGATATTGGTAATCTTTATTAAAAATGAACTCTTTATCTGGTTGTTTGTTGCCAGATTCATCATAATCAACTCGGTATAACCTAACCCTTGGAACCAATGCAGAATATTGATGTGTTTTTAATTTTAAAAATTGAGAAATATCAGATGTACCATTAAAAATTGCAATCAATTCTGACATTGGTATTGAAAGGTTATTATTTAACGGAATTGCATGTGTATAAGTTCTTGAACCATAAAAAGGAACAAGGTCAGAAAAATATGAAATTAGGAAGGTTTGGTCATCAAATTTAATACTTCCGCTTGGTTCAATAGGAGTTGCCATATTATATTAACTCTAATACTCTTGATAATGGTAAAGGAATATTAATTGTATCTCCAACATTTAAGGTCGCTTCAATTGGTTTTTTATTAAACCATGCAATAACCCACCAATATTTGCTATCACCATAATATTTGGCAGCAAGTTTCCAATAACGGTCTTCAAATTGCCATGTATGTGATGTAATGGTTAAACTTCTTATTTGTTGTACTGTTGGATATTTTAATTCTTTTGTACTATAATGTGTGATTTGTTTTAAACCTCTATTGTCTAAAACTTCATACATGCTTTCGTTATTTAAAGTAGAAGTTGTTTTGGTTTCTAAACCTTGGTATCTTGTAGCCATATTATATATAGTTTATAACTTATTTATTCTGTGAATGCTGGTCCAAATGGTAATCCATTTAGGCCGCCTCTATCCTCAGTAGGAGCAGCAGGAGAAGGACCATATAATACTCCTTCTTCAACTGCCGCTTGTATAGGGTCAGTTGATTGGTTACCAGCAGTAGCACCTATGTTCGTTGAAGTTTCTGCCTCGTCGTGTCCATGATTGTCTGTTTCATATGCATTAAAATATCTATCATTAAGGATACCAGTTTGTTGTGTTGATATTAAATCTTCATTTAACACTGTAAATGTAAAATTAATATCAAATACTTTAGGGTAAGCAAACTGTCTTTCATTTGATGGAAAATAT
>Ga0194115_10004220_pt1 | contig 15666 bp, 19 predicted proteins | sample TA2MahsurfametaG_3_FD_148656 | JGI IMG/M metagenome (GOLD analysis project Ga0194115, IMG submission 148656) | Freshwater microbial communities from Lake Tanganyika, Tanzania - TA2015002 Mahale S4 surface | ecosystem: Environmental > Aquatic > Freshwater > Lake | place: Tanzania: Lake...
ACAAGGACTTGACGGTGATGTAATACCTTCAGTGTAGGTAAAACAACAATTACAACTCGATTTTAAATCAGTGGTTAATGATGATTTAAAATCAGTAAAAGAAATATATTTATCTGTTGCGGTAGTATAAACTCCATCTATACTACTCCCTAACTTTATAGAGTTTCCAGACATAGAAGATGTAGAAGAACCCAAAAGAGTGTAGGAAAGATTTTCAAATTGGAATCTTTCCATAGCAAATGGAGATTTACCTTCTTGATATAAAATCCAATCTTGCTTGTCTGGAAGACGAGTAATTGGGATAGATTGCCCGCCTTGTAAATAATTTATAGAAAATGTAAATCCATTTAGCGTCAGTCCAAGACCAGCATTAAATGTTATTCCACCACTAAATCCATTAACACTTATTACATAAAAATCAGGTGTTGCTCCTGTAGCACCAGTTGCCCCAGTAGAACCAGTAGGACCAGTAGGACCAGTAAGCCCAGTCGCACCAGTTGCGCCAGTAGGGCCAGGAACAAATGAGTCTGCACCAGTTGCTCCAGTAGATCCTGTTGCACCTGTTGCTCCAGTTGATCCTGTTGCACCAGTGGCGCCAGTAGAACCAGTTACCCCTTGAATGCCTTGAATACCTTGTGGACCACTCTGTGAAGGGCCTAGAGGGTTAGCATACAAAACTTTTGTAGTTTCGGTGCTTGTAATAATGTTTGCAGTTGTTACAGTAGAAACAGATATCTGGGAAGAATTGCTGTTATTCACAACAATCGTATTCACAGTATCTGTTTTAGATGTTAAATTAGTTTGACCTTGAAATGTAGATGGAAGTAAACTTGAGGCAGTTGTACCCGTAGTAGATACTTGATTCTGTTCCTTAAATGTGGTAACAACAAGTATTACCTGATTTGGATCAGCGGGCATTGTTATCTCGTTATTTCTCTAGAAACCTCAAATGATCCTTCCACTAGTCTATAAACTTCACCAAGTGTGTTTATGATTTCAAAATCATAAAAGTGCTTTCCCGATGGAACATTCTTCATGGTAGTATTATCTACCTTTAGGAATATTCCTCCGGTATATCCAGTCGCGCCAGTAGTCGATGTGTTGAAACTAATACCTCCAACACCGGCTACACCCCCAGTTGCTCCGAAGTATCCGGTGGTGCCACCTCCGGTTACTCCGTAATCACTGAGGAACAATAACATGTTTGAGTCCTTGTCGGACTTTCGGACTTGCATGTTTCCATGAAATCCTGATAAATCAATACCAGTACCACCTGCATACTTGTAGTCTAGATGTAACTTAAATGTGCTACCCTGTTCCGCGTATATGTCGTATCTTGATGCTGGCATATTAGTCTCCTAGACTTATTTATGCTTCTTTTTCTTCTTTGTTGGTGGTACTTGCTCAGGAATAAGAATTCCTTTACTCTTAAGATCATCGAGAATCTTCAAGTATGAATTATGATTATCTTGAACTCTTTTGAGTTGTTCTTGAGGAACTTTTCCGCTCTGTAGAAGTTTCTTTGATGCTTCAAATCCAACTAGAGGATATCCAGCAAAAGCAGCAGTGGATGCTACCTCATCTAGAACTGCCCAGTTATAAACTGCATCAGGAACAAACAAAATTTCGTCCTTGGGGAAAGGAATGTCCATTGCAGCTCGCGCATACATGTATGCTAAAACTGGAGAATTAAACTTTTGTCTGTAAATTTGTGCCAGATGGAACAAAGGTTCCGCACGAATTGGTCTATAGTTATATGCATCTAAAAATGCTTGTTGAATTTCTGGCCAGGGTTTGTCTTGCATTGCCTTACACATTGCGACTCTTAGGAGAGAAAAATAAACTTCCTCTGGCCACCCTCCGGCCTTTGCTCTACGAGTATATGCTTCCTCTGATTTTGCCCACTGCTGAGAATCAAAATAAGACTGACCTAAGTAAAACATATATCTCTGATTATCTGGTTCATCTAACAATGCTTTTTCTAGAACTTCTGCATCCTTTGCATACTTTTCTATTGGTGTTATGTTTAAATTTCTTGCACCTATAGTCCGGGCGACAATTCTATAATTACCTTCTAGTTTTGAGATAGCAGGGATTGGTTTTGTTCTTGGTCTAGGATATTCATGAAGAACACCAACATATTCCCAATCTAAATCTAGACGGAAAATTTGAGTTCTCCACCACGAGAAATCAACTCTTCCCATCTTAAGACTGAAAGCATCTGCCTCTTTGTTTGTTATTCTAGGAAGAGATCCTTCGATATAATCATCTGCATCAATTACAAATGCATAATCTGCTTTTCCTTTGCATAAATCAAATGCAGCAGTTCTATTAGGCCCGAATCCCTTCCATTCGTGTTGGTGTAGTTCTCCTGGAATGTTTTTTTCTTCGAAGAACTTTTTGATAATTTCTTGTGTTCCATCGGTTGATCCGGTGTCACAAATAACCCAGTAGTCTATGTACTTATAGACTGAATTCAAGCATTCGTGAATAATATGAGATTCATTCTTAACAATCATGCACAGTGTAATTTTTGGTAACATTATAAAGATCCTTTGTTATATGTATGTTTTGTTTCGTTTGACTCCAAAGTACGATTGAACAATACCTGCATCTAAACCATTATATGTAACCGACACATTAGTATGTTCGCCACAATAAAAATCAAGACCGGGTTGATGAACTTCTATATCTACTCTATGATTCAATAAATTGTTAATTTTGTTTGCAATGTTGCTTAATGTATACTTTTGTTCGTATGAACAATTTATAGTTTTTGGTGGAGTTTCAGTTTTAATATAATAATCGACTAAACTAACTAAATCTTTCATATAGAAAAAATCCATTACTTTATCCTTATGAATTACTATTGGTTCTTTCTTAATATATCTGATTATATTTGATTTTATAAATCTGGTATTCAATTCTTCTTCATCAAACACAGCAAATACTCTCAAGTTATAAAATTGATCAAGACCTTGTATTTGTTTTGCAATTTCCCTTTTGCTGTTTGCATATGGAGTATCCCCATGAAAAATCTCAGCACCAGAACCAAAAGAAATCAATCTTGAAAACCGATGTTTATTTTCTACAAGATTGTTGAACATTTTCATGTTTTTATCAAGTACGGTTTGATCATCTTCTTGTAACCGACTCCCACCGCTTATTGCTGTATGGATAACGACATCGTATCGATTATTGTCAAACCAAGAACAAACCTGTTTATTATCAGTTAAATCGAAATTATTTCTAGTGATTGCGGTAACTTGGTGTTGTAGTTTTAATCCAGAATATAGACTTTTGGCAATATATCCATTACCACCAGTTATTAGTATCTTCATTTTTTAGCAAATATCACTTTACATGCGCCATTAGTATGAATCAAATCTATTGTGTTTATAATTTGATAACCACACAAAGTTAATTTAGAAACACACAACTCATGCAAATGCGGATTATGTGTTTCTATATAGTATTCATCTACCTTTGAAAAAATATCATTCGGTAAATCAATTATATTAGACTCTGCTCCCTCTATGTCAATTTTAATACAATTTGGATTATATGTTGTTATTAAATTCAAAAAATCATTAGAAGAATTAATACAACTTAATATAAATTCGTAATTTGTTTCTTTGGAAAAATTACTAGTAAACCAATTAATTTCATTTGGATCACAGTCAATTGCAACTACATGCTTTGCACCTCTTTGTTTAAAAAATTCTGGTGTTGTTAGCCAGTTAGGATCACGATATTCTACACGTTCCCATCTACCACAACCCAGATCTAAAACAACACGATTATTGACCGAAACAAACTGCCAGTGTTCATTTGGATTTTCGTTATTTACTTTTATCATTTATTTTTCGTAGTTGATAACTCATCATAAAAAATATTAGTAGAAGTTTTCTTTGAAAAGAATTTCATAAATTTATTACCTTCACATTCATATTTGTTAATTCTCCTGGAATGATTTTTCCGTCTTTATTTATACCCTTTGCTACTACCTTTGGTTCGTGTTGTTCGTTTGGATCCGTAAATACATCTATTATAGTTGATTCATTGTTCTCAAATACAACATTTAACGCATGATCTATCTCATTATTGTTATTTATAGAAACATACTTAAACCCAAAAACATTTGCTAAGTCTTGAAATGATGGTATAGAAACCCCGGATGAATTTTCAGATGCAACTAAATGACCTTTGAAAAATGAATTTTGTGTTAATTTAATTGACAAATAACCATCATTGTTAATAATAAATAATTTGATCGGTATTTTATTATGTTTTACTGTTTGTAATTCGTGAAGATTCATCATAATACTACCATCCCCCTCTATACAAATTATTGGGGTTTTACTACCATAATGAGCTCCTATTGCTGCTGGAAGACCATATCCCATTGGGGCAGTTCCCTCATTGCTGAATAGTCTTTGATTGTTTTTTAACGTCATAGTTTTAAGAGGAACAACATGTGCTGTACCATCACTCGTAACTATAATAGAATCTGATTTTAAATATTTTTCTAACTTATTAGCAAAAACATAAGTGCTAACATAATTTTGTAATTCTAAATGTTTATCTAGGACTAATTTTTCTTTACTTCTATATTCTTTGACTTTTTGTTGCCAATTGGAAATATTTGGAACATTAATATTTTTGGTTGCATCAAAAAATATTCTAAGATCAACACACCAACCAACCTTTTTCTTAAATTTTAATTTGTTGATCTCATTTTGATCAACATCAACAACAAATTTAGTTGCATTTGGTGCAAATTTAGAAGAATCATAACCAATCATTTTAGGATTAAGCCTAGATCCTAATGATATTACCAAATCACTTTCTTGTATTATGTGATTCGATGTGTATTGTCCTAACAAACCAAATCTACCCGCATAGAATTCATAATCAGAATTTACTACATCGACTGCTGAGTGTGGTCCAGTTAACACAGGAATTCCAGTTTCGTTTAAAAAAGAAATAAGAGTATTGACTGTTCCAGAAACTCTAATTCCATTTCCAATCACAATTACTGGTTTTTTACTTTTGTTCAGTAGAGTTTGCAATTTATTTCTATACCACCAATTTTTGAGTTTATTAGATTTGACAATTGGTTCTTTAAATTGTTTTAATTTTACAATATCAACATCGCTACTCTGTATGTCTAATGGTATATCTACCCAAACAGGACCTGGTCTACCAGAAGTTGCTAAAAAATATGCCTTTTGAAGATGAAATAATATCATATCTTTGTCAGTAACTGTGATTGCATATTTTGTCATCGATTTGACTGTATCGACAATATTATGTTCTTGCTGACCTATTTGCCTACATCCAGTTCCATTTGAAAGTTGATCAGACGGAACTTGCCCGGAAATAACAATCATAGGAATAGAATCCTGATATGCACAAAGAACACCAGTAATTGTATTTGTTCCCCCTGGACCAGTTGTAACTAAAATACATCCCGGCGTAGTTGACACTCTAGCATATCCTTCTGCCGCCATAGCACAGGCCTGTTCGTGGTGGTTACACACATATTTTAAATTCTTATTTTTCCCCAAAGAATCTATTAAATGCATACACCCACCACCAGATACTGTAAATATAGTATCAATTCCTTTAGAACTTATAAAGTCAAAAACTAAATCAGAAACCTTCATATTAAATATCTTGTTTAGTTAGTGGTGAATCTTTTTTAAGATTACGAAGAGCAACTGCATCATCTTCGATAAAATCTCTGGAAGAAAAATGTCCCAACTCTTTTTGATATGGAACTGCACTATAAAGATCAGAAATACTTATCTTTTCTCCCTTTTTAACATTTCGCTTTAGATACAATCCACGATATAGTGCCTCTAGATAAGAAGATTCTTTTTGATCTATTACTCTTCTAGACATTAGAGAAGTACCACACATTTCAACTGCTTTATTATATGCTTTAAACCATTCATCTATTTCATTTGGTAAGGAACAATACTTAGATACTTCTTTTTGTTCGTGTCCAGATGGGTATGGTATGTCTATGTGTCTTTCCCATGTTCTTACTCCCTTTGCATAAGAAATCAACATAGAAGAATGCCAATCATGATATTCATGAGTAGATAAACCAATTACAATGTCTGGATATTTGTATTTTAGATAGTCTATTTGATTTAGTTCTAATTCATTATCTTCACTTGGATACTTGGAAACACAATGATTAAGTGCAATTGGAATGTTTCTGTTACAGAAAAATTTAACCACATCATCTATTTGTTTATCATTTGCACCACCAGTTGATAATATCACTGGTTTTTTTGTGGATGCTATTTTGTTTAGTAACAACCAATCATTAATATCGGAACTTGCAACTTTTATAAGTGGAAGATTCATAGACACACACCAATCAACCGATTGTTCATCAAATGGAGTTGACATTGGAATACAATCATGTTTTTTAATGTATTCCACCAAGTGTTGCATTTCAGAATATAATAATTTGGTTTTATAAGTTTTTTGAATATATCTACTTCTTTTTGGTAAAGAAGTTAAGTCTACACCAACTCCCTCTTGTTTAAAGTCTTTGTGTATAAAATTATCAACATCTCTAAATTGTAATTTAATAGCTGCTTTTACTTTATTTTGTTTTACAATTTTTGCAAACTCTCTAACTATTTGCTTGGCTCTTTTTAATGAGCCCCAGTGATTATTAGCAAGTTCTAGTACAAATAAATTTTGAAATATTTCATAATGATTCATAATAAATCCTCACCATATAAACTTGTTCTTGTAGTATTCTGTTATGGACTTTATCTCATCATCAAAGACTTTAACTGGATTCCATCCAATAGACTTCAACTTTGAGTCATCTAACGCATATCTTACATCCTGTCCTGCTCTATTGAAAGAGAAATCTAAATGATCCAAAAACTGAGAAGAGTCTATATCAAACGAATGTAATACCTTTTCTACAGTTTTAAGATTCGATTGCTCAAACCCACCACATATATTGTATATTTCGTTTTTAACTTCGGTTTCTATAATAGTAATAACGGCTCTAGCAGTGTCTTCAGCATGTAACCAATTTCGTATTGGACATCCCTGATTATGAAGTGGAATCTTTCTACCTAATTTTAGATACTTACAAGCCTTTGGTATTAATTTTTCAACATACTGGCCTATACCGTAATTATTTGTGGGCCTAACAATAACATATGGTATACCATATGTCCTATTCCAGGCAAGAATCAACATGTCAGCCGCTGCTTTTGTTGCTGAATATGGGTTTGATGGCTTTAGCAGATCTTGTTCCGTATGAGCACCATCAACAATGTCTCCGTATACTTCATCAGTACTAAAATGCAAAAGAGTTGGAATTTTTGCATTTTCCTGTCTATAATTTTTTATTAGTTGTAGGATATTATGAACTCCGTCAATATTAGACTTAACAAAGTCATCGCTATTAGCAATTGAGTTTCCTACATGAGTTTCAGCTGCTGTATTAATTACATAATCGCAGTCATATAAAAATGTCAAATCATTTATATCACATTGTACAAATGAAAAGTTTGGATAACTCTTAAACTCATCGAGTAAATTTCTATTTGCTGCGTATGTGATCTTATCCACACCCTTAACATACCATCCCCTTTCAAGGCATATACGAGTAACATAAGATCCTATAAAACCAAGACATCCAGTTACATATACTATTTTTTTCATATTATAAACCAAATATTAAATTTTCACCAGTATAGGATATAGTATTATAACCAAGCCTATTGAATTTATTTTGTAGTTCCTGAATCATATTATCATGTTCAATGGAAATTATTTTACATCCATAGTCCAACGGATTAAACCAATTTTGTAATACTAATTTTGCTGATCCACCTTCGATATCAACACTAATAAATTCAAATGATGTATTATTAAATTTTAAAAACAATTCCTTTAATCCTGCTTTTGCAGTAATTACTTTACGAGGATCAATAGAAGCACCAAAATTATCAACTTTATTTACAAATCTATTTACACATTTAATATCAATTGAAGATGCGGGGGATTGGGTTGGCGTATCATAAAATTCCACTAGAACTTCATTATTTAGTTCATCTTCAGTTGTAACTATTAAGTTTATTAGTTCTGCTCTTCTAGGTTCATTTTGATATATATTGAATAATTTAACAAATGAATGCGATGATGGTTCTACAAATACGCCTTTCCAATTTGGGTATTTTAACATAATTGCTCGGGTGTTACTATAGGTTTCTCCATCATATGCACCAATATCCAATAGTGTTCCAGAATTAATATCATGGTAATTCAAGTATGTAAGAATTGTATCCTGTTCGTTGTTTTGAGAATAATTGATCATAGGTAATCCTTAAAATAAGTTTGCAGTGTTTCTATTCTATCTTTATTTGATATTCCAGTAAAATGTGACAAAAAACTATCTGACGACCAGGGCGAAAATATCTTCATTCTATCTTTCCATGTTTCTAATAGTTCTAATTCATTTGGAACAGCATTTAAGTATTTATGATCTAATATCTTAATGTGTTTTCCTAGATTTGTTTGACTACGAATTATGTTCATAGTAGTCTGCTCCCACCCCCATTGATTTGTGTCTTTTACATATTTACCAACTTTTAAAAAAGCATCAAACATTTCATTTGTGCTAGGACATTTTTGAATTATAAAATTACCAGTGCTGATTGTTCCTTTACCGCTCCAATCCCATGAAGCATAAAAACTATGATCTTGGTCGAGTTGGAATTCATCAATAGAGAAATTATCATTAGTTATAATGGAATCGGCATCAATCCACATTACTACATTGTAATATTCCAACATTTCAAATACTCGTATTACTCTCAAAAACCCAAGATCTATTTCTGTAAACACATTTCTATTATCTACACCAAAGGATCTTAAAGACAAAATATCATAACCATGTTTTTTGACATATCGAAGTTTAGATGGTAAAGTTAAATCAAAAACTTCTTCCATAGTATTGTCTACTTCATTTGGTTTACGAAGCATATCTGTTGTTCCAGTTATCAATAAAACTCTCTTGCTCATTTATAATCCTTAAAAAATGCTGTAGCAACAGAATCAATGTAGTCAAGTTGCTCGTCGGTAATAACCGGACTTGTTCCCAAGAAGAAAGTGTCAGTTGTAACTTTTCTTGCATTTGGGAAATTATTAATTACATCATCTTGATTCATAATTCCGGCATATGCAGGTTGTAACATAACATTTCCAGCAAAGTATGGTCTAGTTTGAATCTTGTTATCTTCAAAATAGTTTACAATGTCCTTACGCTTGAATGGCGCACCATCCTTGATCGTCAAAGCAAATGCAAACCAACTTGGATTTGCATGTTCTGTTGCTTTTGGAATAATGAAATATTCTTCATACTTGGCAAAGATATCAGACAGTCTCTTGTGGTTGTGATTTCTTTTCTGTGTGATCGTTGGGAGTTTCTTGAGTTGAGCAAGACCCATAGCAGCCTGTAGTTCTATTGGTTTCATATTGTATCCAATTTCATCATAAACATACTTATGATCAAATATCTCATCAGGTAACGAAGGAAGCCAATTAGAGAATCTTGTCTTGCACATACCGTTCTTCAACATATTGGCTTTCTTACCAACACAGTAGCAACCTCTGCCCCATTCACGGAAACTGCGAACCACAATTTCTTGTTGTTGTGTATTGCAAGCAACAAATCCACCCTCACCCATAGTGATGTGATGGGCTGGATAGAAAGAACAACTGGCAAAATCACCAAAAGAACCCAGTGGTTTGTTATCATAAGTAGAGTCTAGTGCATCACAGCAATCTTCAAGAAATACCAAACCATACTGATTAACAATATCCATGAGTCTATTCATGTTCGGTGGATTTCCAAGAACATGGGCAAAAGTAATTACTTTACACCCCTCTTTTGCCTTTTGTTCTACTTGATCTAGATCCAGATTTAGAGTATCAAGATCGATATCAACAAACTCAGGAACAAATCCGACTTGGAATATTGGATTGATTGTGGTTGGAAAACCAGCAATTGGTGTAATTACCTTTGTTCCCTTTTCAAAGTTAGTCAATCGCTTTGAAGTAAGAGCAGACATCATCAGCAGATTTGAACTGCTTCCACTGTTGGTAAGTATACCAAAGTTCTTACCAACAAATTTAGGAAATTGATGCTCAAACCGAATTCCATTTTCACCAAGAACAAGCCATCCGTTTAGTAATGCTCGTACTGCTTCAACATATTCTTCGGTTCCAAAATATGGACCAGCATATTGAACAACATCTTGTCCAGCAACCCATATCTTATTCTGGTTCTTTTCGTTGATATATTCTTTAATTAATTCTAGTATATGTTCCATTATGAATACCAGTTCCCCAATCATTTAAATTAGGAATGTTATATTTTTCTATATTTTCACGGATAAATTTATATTTGTAGCTATTTAAAATATCATGATTGTCATAAATTTTAGGATCAACTTTTAATGGTATCTCTATATTTTCATATTTCCAATCAAAATTATTTACAGATGCATCATATGCTGATGCTGGTATTGTGTCAATACCAAATCTAACCCTATTTACATAATCGCATATTTTCCAAAAATACTGTTTAACTGCAACTGTATCTTTGCATAACCACTGAAGATGTGCTATAAAAAGATTTGGCATTTCAATTACTCCTTGTTTTTCTGGAACGGGAAGATGTTCTGAATGCATTTGCGCGGATTTAAAAAGAGTTCTTTTGCTATAAGAACCTATTCTATCTTTATAATTTTTACCCCAAGGACCATCAATTCTAATTTGATGTTTGTCTGTATACTGTATCCACTGTGAATGAATTAATATATCTTTATTATTAGTAAGTACTTCGTTTAACTGTTGTTTTGTCATCGATCCATCAAAATATTCATCAGTGTCTAAACACAATATTTTTCCACTATGTTTATATGCTTCATCATATAATCTTTGTCTTATTTCTGATTCAATATTTGTTGTAATATCATTGCGATCAATATTTGCAGGAATGACATTTAAAATGTTAAATTGTTTCCGATTATCCATTAAATATTCATAAGTTCCATCGGTAGAATCATCTACCATGAATACAAAAGCATCAGCATATTTTTGCCAGAGAGGAAGCATCTCTTTGAGTAAAAACAATTCATTTCTAGTCATAGTTATTTGAACAATCATTTTATTTTTCCTTGCTCGACTAAATTTAACCTATAAAGATTAATTTCATTTTTAATTCTTTCAAAGAAAAAAGAACCATACTTTTGTGCTCTTTTATAATTTTCTTCAATATATGGTTTCATAGAATCATAAGTTTTATCCGTAAACGTGTTAATTTTTTCCACAAGTTCTTTAACTGAAGATGCTACAACCATACCCCTAGTATCAAAAAAATCAGATATATTCGGACACCCCAAATAAACAGGAACAGTTTTAGTTAATAAACAATCAATTAATTTTTCTGTAAAATACGATTCCTCAACGCTGCTCTCAATTGCAATACTAAATTGAGAATTAAACAAATTTATTTTGTCGTCGTTTGGTAACATACCATCATGTAGGGTATTCGAAAAAACACCATTATTTGTAGGAAATCTTGTACTAGAATAAAATTTAGTTGGATACCTAAATACATGTTTGTTATTCCAAATAATACATCTATGATTGTACCCCTCTTTTCCTAAATGTGATGTGGATAAAAAACTTATCTCAAATTTTTTATTTTCAAATGTAGAAGAAAATATAGATTCATCAAACACACCAAGAGAATCTAAATGATTTTTATCTTTGTTTAACCATGTAGTACCATAAGGAAATAAAACTGAATTTGAAACTGATTGTAGTATTTTCTTTTCACTCGTCAATATCAAATCATACTTATGTGCATTGTGTATTATGTTTTCTGTGGTTTCTCTACTTCTAGAACTTACTGGTTCATTTGAACAAACAAAAACTTTAAAACTAGATATATCTTTAAAATTTATTTTAACATCACCTAATTGATGTCTAGAGTTTGCGTCCCCAAATCTACTAAAATGTATTTCTACTGGTATATCAAATGTTATACCTTTAGAAGAAAAATAATCACCATTTAAAATTGTAGCATTTATTTCTGATTTCATTATGTCAATATTCAATGTCTTAATAAGTTAAAATTTATGTCTTTTTCTTTCATTCCCATTTCACGAAGAGATTGTTCTTTAGAAGTATTATCTGCTATTCCCATCGTAATCATAGGTTTCATGTTGCTTGGTATTTCAGTTCCTGGCCAGATTGCATAGTTAAGCGGAAGTACACCTATTCTAAGAGTTTTCATGTATACCGGCAAAACTTCATTTAATAATATCTCATGATCAAAAACTTTAAATTTAGAGTTTTTAGAGTTTTCTTCACACCGTTCTACCCAATAGTTCATAAACTCTAAAATTTTTTGATTATAGTTCAAATAAATTGGAGATGCTTTTGGTTTGTTTATATGCAAAGCAGGAGTCAAAGACTGATATGCAAATATCACATCGCATACTTTTTCTTTGTCATCGTATATCGTCAATTCGTTATGAATAACAGAATCTACATCCATCCATACGAATGGTTTTTCTTTTTCTAGTAATAATTCCCGAATAAACTTTGGTTTAGAAAGACAATTTAATCTATAATTACCTTTTGATTCTAAATGTCTAATATCGTGTGGTATATTTAAAGATTTACAATTTTCAGAAAGTCTTTTTGCATGATCACTATAATATGTTTTACCTTCAATGTCCGAATAAAAAGAAACAATCTCAGTATTCATATAGATTCCATAATTAATTTGTACAAATAATCATCTGCATTTTGAAGCCTGGAAACCTTTTCCATGTTATCTTTGACTGCTTCTAATTTGCTTTCATATAATTCTTCAGTTAGTATAGAATAATCGAACTCAGGAGTCAAGGAAATAATTCCATCCATGTTGAAATAATCTCCTATGTCTGGAGTGCCCCAGTAAATTGGTATAGTTCCAGATGCAAAACAGTCAGTTACTTTTTCTGTGTAGTATGTTTTATATGAATCATTCTCTATTGCAAGAGAAAATCTATACGGACAGATTGCTTCCGACTTATCTGGCCACGGATTTGTATCACTGAAACCAAATCGTTTTGATCCACTAGCACCACCAAATATATCAATTTGATCTTTTTTATTCTCTGCTATGATGTGTCTAATCACATGTCCAAAAGTTGCTTTCTTTGGAGAAGCAATGAGTGAAACATTTTTAGTTTTCTTTGAATATTTAATTGGCAACCAAGGTAAATTGCTACCAGCATATGAAAACTTAATATTATCAAACTTGCATAGTTCTTTTTCTGATGTTACAACCAGATCAAAAGAATTCGATAACTGTTCTAATTGATCCATCCAAACTTCTCTTGGATAAGACAAATGAAATATAGCACGGGATTCACAAACCCATGCAATTTTGTTTTCTCCTTCTTTCTTTGGTTCTTGTAAACCAAGAGCAATGCCACGATCAATATAAACCTTTACTGGTTTATCATCTGTAGTCCATCTGAACAGTTCTGGTAGTTTATTTGAGCAAGAAGAAAAATCAACCGAAAACGGAGCACCTATCGCTTGAATCATATTCATAAAAAATCACCTTCCTATATGGTATTTAGGTACGAGTTCCCAGTCTCCCTTCTCCTTGTGTGAAAGAATTTTTAAACGAGCAAGACTTAATTGTTTTTCGTATTCCGTAGGATCCACTGCATCTAATAGACCCCAGTCTACTAGCAGTTTAACAATAGTGTTCCTTCTCATTTCGTCTTCTTCGCTAATATCACTCTCCAGTCCATCCATCAAAAACATTTCCTTGAAATGCATAATGGCATATCTACCGCGTTTATGCAGAATATGACAAGACTGGTATAGTTTCTTTTCGTGCTTGGAAGAGACACCCAACCGGGTTAGAGTTTCCTTTACCTTAAGGAAGTCCTCTTTATTCTTTAGTGTCACTTCAACACCCAATCCCTGAAAAATATCATCATCAATTTCCATAATATCTCCGATTTTATCAATATTTATAAAAACAGGGATTTTAAATAAAAAACCCCGCTTTCGCGGGGTTCTTCTAGAAAAAAGTTGTATCTCAGTTAGTCACTGTAGATGGACAAGCATCCTTTGGCTTGCAGCAGGAATTAACCTTGTTCTTGATGCATGAAAGACCCTCATCCACGCGATCAACTCGTCGTTCAAGATCACCGATGTAATCCCAGTTGTGCTTTTCGTCTAGACGAGCACGAAGAGTATGGTTGTCATATGCAAGAAGAACAATGCTGAGTCCTGCGAAGCAAGAAACAACATTAAATTCAAAACCTGCGAAGTGAAGAACTACTGAGGTAAAAAGTGCGATGAACGATAGAAAACGATAGCTAAAACTCATTGTAATATATCTCCTATAAATTGGGAATCGAAGATACTGCAAATCAAGTGGTACTAGTTGTGTCTTTGTTGGTCTGGACATAATTTATAACCTGATTTATAGCATCAGCAATCTGATCAAGTTTCTTATTTTCCAAGAGGATGTTGACCTTGATCTTATCAACCTCTCCCTTTAACGAATTTAAAAGTTGTATTTGTTCTTGTGTTAGCATTATGAAAGTAAAAGTACACTCCAATTGATATCATAAGTTACTCCAACTTCAACACCATAATCATCCGTAACTTCATCAATTTTAAGAGTCAATTCATTCAGTCTAAATGGAAAATAATGCAGACCGCTTCGAAATATAGGTGTTAAATTAGTTACACCGCCTTGACTAAAATCATCATTAGTAAAACTTGGTATTGATAATTTTATATCTAGTCCAACATTATACAATGTATTTTCTTCAAATACAGATACTAAACAAGCAGAGTGATTATATGAACTTAAATTTATACTGAAAGATTCACTTGCACCTGTATTTTCAGAACCATTCCAAGGCAATATACCATTATACACTCCACATGTGGATCCAGAAGGAAATGCTTGTTTATTTTCATAGGACCAGATAGACGGTATATCTGTATCTTTTAGCATCAAATTATTCATATATCAACTCAAAAATACTATGTTAAGACTTGTATTGGTACTAGTAACGCTATGTAATCTTAAAGGAAAGTAAAGAGCACCTGCATTTGATACAATTCTAACTGTAAAGGTATCAGTACCAGTACCATCTGGTTTCATAAATTTTAAAGATACTGTAGCAGTACTTGTCGTTGGATTTGAAATTAAAAATGCTTTATGTTTTGGAATATCAGTTACTTCAAAAAATGTTGATGAATCTCCACTGATTCCTTTTACTGGGTTAAAATTCATAGACTTTCCTTTCTACTATTTATGTCCACCAGTATTTAGGTGAGACTTAATTTCCTTAATTTGTTCATCTGAAAATAGATGAAGAACTTGTTTTGCCTTTTGAGAAGAATAACCATAATATTGCTTTATTGCATCAATATCCTTGTTTTCTTCCTGTTTATGCCACTTACTGAACCGACTTCTACGAGAGAGTTTATTCCGTAAATAGTCATATTGCATCTTTTTCTCAAGATGCGGCATCATATTCATCTGATTTGCATAAAATACGGTGTCTGGAAAGTAGG
>Ga0194115_10004221_pt1 | contig 15666 bp, 11 predicted proteins | sample TA2MahsurfametaG_3_FD_148656 | JGI IMG/M metagenome (GOLD analysis project Ga0194115, IMG submission 148656) | Freshwater microbial communities from Lake Tanganyika, Tanzania - TA2015002 Mahale S4 surface | ecosystem: Environmental > Aquatic > Freshwater > Lake | place: Tanzania: Lake...
CTTTTTTCTAATACTTTTTTGTGTATCATTTGAAACATCTAAACTTTGTAGATTGTCTTGGTTAACAAATCGGATTTTTTCAGTTTTCAAATCATTAATTTCAACTCCTGACTTAATTTTTTGAGCCAAAAAGGTAACTTCCATGTCATTAAAATATCTTTCGATGATATCTGATGTAAGAACAACAAGTTTATCACAATATGCTTTTTCAGAAAGTTTGCTTAAGCTCTTAAAGTCCATTGTTAAAATGTAATATGTTGCTATATAATCGATTACTTCATAAAAGTTATTGAACTCAGATTCAGCTTTTTTAGTAGATGATGTGCTATTTCCCATATATTATAGAGTTTTAAAAAATATATATGAAAAAATATAAATAAAATTGAATTAAAAATATATTATCTAATCAATGATAATATAGAATGATGAGTAAAGATAAGAGTCAAAAACGTAAAAATAATAATATAAATAAGTCTGAATTATGGAATATATTTGATTCAGAAATTGAAAATCCAGAAAAGACAAAGGTTCCTTTAGAATGTATTTATGGTTCAGGCAATAGAGAGTTTTGTGAACGTTGTGAGACCATTTTAGCATTCTCGGAGGAAGGATTTTTAACGTGTACAAATAATAAATGTGGTATTATTTATAAAGATTTAATAGATCAGAGCGCTGAATGGAGATATTATGGAGCAGATGATAATCAGAATTGTGACCCAACTAGATGTGGGATGCCAATTAATCCGCTTTTAGAAGAATCTTCTTATGGTTGTAAGGTATTATGTTTAGGACCGATGAGTTATGAAATGCGTAAAATAAGACGTTATGCGGAATGGCAATCTATGCCACATAAAGAAAAAACTCAGTATGACGAATTTCAAATTATTACGACAATGGCTCAGAATTCTGGGATACCTAAAATGATTATTGATGACGCAATAATTTATCACAAGAAAATTTCGGAGTCTGAATATAGATTTAGAGGAGTAAATCGTGATGGAATTGTCGCTGCTTCTATTTATATTTCATGTAGAATTAATAATTTTCCAAGAACAGCCAAAGAAATTGCACAAATATTTCATTTAGATTCTACTAGTGCAACTAAAGGTTGTAAAAATGCATTAATAATTATAAATGATTTAGAAAAAGATATGGACAACAAGGAAAAAACGAATTTTGGAAAAACAAAACCAGAAGCATTTATTGATAGATATTGTAGTAAATTGAATATAAATAATGAATTAACAAAGTTGTGTCAATTTATTTCAATGAAAATAGAAAAAATGGATGTAATGCCAGAAAATACTCCACCATCAATAGCAGCAGGAATAGTTTATTTTATAGCACAATTATGTAAATTGAACATTAGTAAAAAAGATGTTAAAAATGTTAGTGAAACAAGTGAAGTAACTATTAACAAATGTTATAAAAAGTTGGAGAAAATAGCTAAAGAAGAAAACATTGTTCCAGCTGCGATATTGAAGAAGTATGTTAACTAATTATGCTAACAACTTATGTATAATTTATATAAAATTTATAATTTATATAAATGTATTATTTACGTTTCGTAAAACGTCTCCTTTTCAAATTTTTCTTAATAGTTTTCTTTTTATTGTTTTTTGTTTTTTTGTTAATTGTTCTTGTTATTTTATATTTTTTATTATTTTTTAAAGAATGACCGCCTGTTGAAGTGTCCATTTTTGGTTCATCTTCTTTATTGTATGAACGTACAAGGTCTTTTATAACATCACTTTCATAAAATTTGAGTTTATCACCAAATATTAATCCAGACAAATTGTTTTTATATAATTCATCTAAAAACCCATCTACATCGTCTATACGACCATTTGGATATTTATTCTTCAAATACTCTTCTACAAAAGCATCATCTAGCAAAAAATAAAGTGATTTTATTACTAAATTATAGCTATCAGTTGTTGGATTAAATATTATACTATCTTTATTTATATCTTCTAATATAGGTTTAAAAATGCTATCTGAAACTACACCAGTCGTGTTAACAGAAATCGCAGATAAATTAATATAATTACCGTAATTTAACACGCTTATCGCTGTAATGACTGGACTTAAACTGGCTACATTTTCTTGCATATACGTTTCAAACCATTCTTCAATCAAATTGTTATTTAAATATGAAGAAGGAACTATATTTGTTTGATTTCCAAATTTTGTATTTAATTTATTATTAAATTCTATTGTAAAATAAATAAAAAAATAATATAATCCTATGAATGTAATCATGCTGGGTTCTATGCCTGTTGGTGTTTCCTCTACCGATTTGTCTTCATCAACTACATCCATATGTTCTTCACCTCCATCTTCCGACTCTTCTCCTGTGTAATCAATTCGTGAATGTATCTCGGTACAAAAATAACCATAAAGGTAATTATAAATTGTTATAATTATGTTATTGTAATAACTCATTTCTGTATCAAAATTACCGACACTGTTATTTAATATATCAACGCGTTGCTGTGTAAAATCAAACAAATTATTTAATTTATCAAACAAAAAATCAAATGGCAATTTACTTTCTGCGTCGTATTCTTCTTGAATATCGTTTCCCATTAATACTAATGTGTTTAAGTTCTCAAATTCTCTTAAAAATGTGCTGTATGTTTGTTGAATAAATAAACTTTTATCTTTGTCTGATTGATTAATTAAATTAATAAAACCGTCAAGACTTAAACTTTGTGAATAAAGTTTCATATTTTTATTGATATAGTCTAAATAATACCTTGCAACAAAACTATTAATTTCATTGCTGTTTTCTATGTATGTATTTTTAATATAAATTATTGAGTCATGTATATTTTGTAAATAAATAACAGGCAACGACGTAGGTTGTGCTGTTGGTTGGAGAATTTGGTCAGTTGTAGATGCTTGTTCAGTTGTAGGCGCTGGTTCAGTTGTAGACACTTGATGAAGAGCAGTAATAGTAGGTGCTTTCTGAGCAGTAGTATATTCAATCCCTTTGGCAAAATTAACCATATTTTTAAATTTGAGTGATTTTTTATCTGATTTATAGGGTTGTATAGGATTTGTAACAAGATATCTAGTACCACCGCTCTTTGATGGTTTTCTCACTCTTTTTGAATCAGGAGCCAAAATTAGTTCTTCATCAATATCTCTATTATGTGTTGATTTAGGTTTTGATGGTACGTCACCAGGTTTAGTAGTTGACTTTTGTTGATATAATAATTGGTTCACTGCGTTATCATTGTTTTCTGTGTTAACAATAAAATTAGATCTTATATATTGACCAGTTGCGTTCATGTAAGGCGCTAAAAATAAAATCTTAGGAGAATTATTAGGTGATAACATAGATGATATATTAACTATTTTAGCGGTGCTTAATGTATTTAAGTCATTAGAAAATTGTATTGGATTTATAATCATATCTTTATTATTAAATAATGTATCGCTCGCTCTGGAATTATCGCCTATGTATTTATTTCTAGTCAAAAATATTTTTAAAAAATTGTTATAATTGTTGCCACCATATATTTGTTGAAGGCTGTTATCATCAAATATTTTTTTTCCTATCGTCACAATACTATCAATAGCGTCTGGTTGTTCTCCTTTGGCTAAAGAGTTAACATAACGGTTAACTCTTCCAATTATTTTTTCATACCAACCAGATGAGGTTAGATTTGACTTTATATACGTGTTTATGCTTTCAACTGAAGGCGCTTCAGAAATTAAAGTCATTTTATGCCATTTATTTTCATTTAGTTCTACTTTAGGCATCTTTGTATAAAGTTCGTCATTGTTAATTACAGTATTATCCAAAATATAATCTGTTATTGTTGAAGAAATACTTTTTATATCATCTAAATTGCGTCCTGTAAGATTTACACCGTTTGCATTTAAAAATTCGGATACATTAAAAAAACAAAAATGCATATCAACAGAATTCTTTGCACCTTCGTTTATTTTATTTGAAAATATCTTTTTTAAAAAACATATTCTATAAATAAACCCATGAAAATTATTATCTTTGTCAAATATTGTCATATATATAGATAATTCTGGTGGATGATAAGACGGAGTAATTTGTCCTCCTTGTTTAGAACCATCTACGTTTTTAGATACAATTGAGTATTTATTTGGATAGGTTGTTATGTTTTTAATGCTTAAACTTTGTAAAAGGTCTTCGGTTCTAGGAGTAGTAGCGGCATCAGGTATAGATACAGGTAATTTTGATATGTCATTATCTTGATTTTCTTTATAAGTATTTATGAAACCTAAATCTTCATTTTTAAAAGGACGGAAAACATCAGAAACACTCAGAGGATGTTGTGAATAGTAGTGGTTAAACACGTGTTCAATAAAAAATTCAATAATTTCTTTATCTGCAACATTAGTTTCAGCTACCTTAACAATTTTTAAACAAGAACCGTATTTAAACTCAAAATTATATGGTGATTTATTTAATATCTGTGTAATTTCATTTTTTAAATTGTCTATTTCTTCACTATTAATCATTTTTTTTAAATTATTTTTTTTAACACTATTTTTAACACTATCAGGATTGTCGGCATATTTTATATTATAATATTCATTTATCAGGTCATTTAGTATAATAATATTTTCTTCTATAACGATATCACAATCATATAATTTATAACCTCCAAATCTAAATGAATCCTCCCCATTCTTATTTATTGAAACTGTATAAACGTGTGTTTTTTCTTTAAAATCCCATAAAGAATGAAGACCCTTATTATAACCTTTTGAATAAAGAGAAAGAAATAGTATTCTTCCGTTATTAGGAGGTCTATTGTAAAGTTCATCAGTTATTGTAAATTCTCCTTCAGTTTGTTTAAATACAATTTCTTTTCCATTTACCTCTATAAAATCCTTTATTTCTTCATAACCTTTACTATTTTTACCTGAAACGCGTTCATTAATTAGTTCTAATAATTTTTTAATAACTATTTGTTCTGTCTCGAAATCTGAAGCCGAAGCCGAAGATGAACTGCTCCCTGCAAAGAAATTATAACTTGTTTGTTCAATAAGAATTAAACCAAAAATATTGCTTCCACCACCAAAAGTAGTATTTGCTTGGAATTGAACATAATCCAACTCATTTGTAGGAAATTTGTATTCAAATTTATCATCATCAGGTGGGCAACTCCAACTACCTTTACCACCTCTGTCTCCTGTATAAAAATCATGACCTTGGTCTAATGGTTTGAAAACTTCTAATATGTTAAATAATTCAGGATTTGGAATATAAAATGACGTGGCATTTAATATAGAATTTGCGTTTGGGTCCAATGGTTTATAAATGTAATAATTTTGTAACTTATTAGCATATTTTGTTTCAGACTCATCTGTAGGATTCGTAATTTCATTAATAAACATCGCATCTTCTTGTCCTGAAAGTGTGCCAGGAACCCATTCTTGACTAAAATAGGTGGGATTTGTTTGAGTAGGTTGTGTGGGTTGTCTAGAGAATATTGTTTGCGTGGTTTGCTTCTTACTTAAAGGAAAAAAAGGATCATACGCAGAAGAAGACTCTTCCCTATACCTCTTTCCGTCTTTTGATGTATTATTTCTATCTGATGTAGTTGATGTATTTTTAAATAATGACAAAATTGAAGACATAATTATATAAATATAAATATATTTTATTTATATAACATTGTATCTAAAACATATTTAGACATTTCTTAATTTTAAATGACTAAATTAACAATTATAAATGCTTTATTTGTATTATTAAGTTTTAAATATAAAAATAAAAAATGTATGATAATTATAATGTCTGAAAATAAAATCCCAAAGCGAATTTTTATAGTTCCTTACAGAAATCGTGTTCAACATAAATTTTTTTTCAGTAAGTATATGAGCTTTATATTAGAAGATAAGGATGATTATGAAATATTTTTTTCACATCAATGTGATGCCAGAACTTTTAATAGAGGCGCTGTTAAAAATATTGGTTTTATTGCGGCACGAAATAAGTATCCAGAACATTATAAAAATATCACTTTTATTTTTAATGATGTAGATACTATTCCGTTTAGTAAAATATTTGACTACGAAACAACACCAGGAATTGTAAAACATTATTATGGTTTTAAATATGCTTTAGGTGGAATAGTTGTTATGAAAGGCTCTGACTTTGAAAAGACAAATGGATTTCCATGTTTTTGGGGATGGGGTATGGAAGATAATGTTTTACAAAAAAGATGTGATAAAGTTGGATTAAAGATAGATAGAAGTATATTTTACAATATTGGAAGTCCAGAAATTTTACAACTTTTTGATGGAATATCTAGGATTATATCAAAAAAAGACCCATGGAGAGGAGAATATGATAATGGCAAAGACGGATTAAGTTCAGTAACTCAATTAAAATATACAATTGATGATAAATCAGATAACCCAAATGATAACATATTTGTAGTCCATAATCATGATATTAAAATTGTAAACATTAAAACTTTTTTAACTCATATTCCATTTGGTTCAGAAGAATATTATAATTATGATTTGAGAGAACCAAAAAGAAAAATAATCAATCCAGATAAAATTAAAGAAACAAAGAAGACAGTTATAAATACAACAGATTGGTCAAATATTCCACATTATCCAACTACTAGAGAGAAAAGAGAAAATGTTGCAAAATATTTGATGAAAATGGGCAGAGCAATTCCACCAGAATTAATAAAACAATTAGAAGATGATAAAAGAAAAGAAATTCAAGAAGATGTATTTAATAATTTCAACAACACAAAAACTGAAGATGAAGGAAAAGAAGAAGAAACAAATAATTTACATGGCTATCAACAAATGATGAATCAAAGACCGCCTCATCCCCCATTGTATCAGCCTTATATACAAAATGGTCATATATCTAAAATGCCAGTTCATATACAGAGACAATCTTCAAGACCTCAACCAAATAAAATCTCACAACAATATGCGACTTATATTGGTGTAAAACCAAGAGCACAAGCAAGCGCCAGGGTAGGGTTAGGAGGTGTATACTAATTTTTGCGCCAAACATAAACCATTTCAGTATAATTATTTTGCCTTCTTGATTTTTTAAGAGGAAACATGACGGGAGCTTCGCCAAATAAGTTTTTAAGGACGTTATCATAAACTTCTTTACAAACATTAATAATAAAATGACCGCTTGTTTTTAAACCGTTATAGCTTTTAGAAAAAACAGGTTTATAAAATTTCTCGTCCATTTCTTTTTTCGATTTGTAGCCAATATTATTGGCATATTTCTCAATAAAATAATAAGGCGGAGACGAGAATACAGTGTCATAGTTTAACTCTGTATAGTCAAAATTCACAGCATCGCAAATATGGATGCTAAATTCGGTGTCTGATTTTGTGCGTAAATATGTTATCATATTATCGTAAGGTTCTTTTAAATCTGAATTTATTTCTATACCATAATAAGCCTCTAAATTTAACGCAGCCGCTGCCACTGCTGAACCTCCCCAACCGGCACAAAAATTTAACACTCGTTTAGCATTAAAACGTGTATACATCTCCATGCAATTTAAAGGCCTCATTATATTGATTGCGCTTATACATATATTATAAACCTCTTTCAAAACTTTGTATTCATGTTTCGTTTTATTCTTATTTTTTACGTCTTCATAATATTTCAACATTGTTTGAATAAATTTTTTCTCTCTAAATGTGTCTAAATTAACTATAAATTCAAAATAATTTACGTCGTATTTACCTTTTGTTTCTAAACGTTGTAAAAAAGTAAAGTAGTCTATTATATTATTTCCTATTTTAGAACGTTCTGACATCATGTGTGCTTTTTCTCCAATTTTTACCAATTTATTGAATTCTTTGTTAACATCTTCTAAATTAATATTTTTTATATGTTTTGCTATATCATTCTTTTCTTCTTTTGAATAATTTTCTTTCAACATTATTATTTGTTGAGAGAAAATTTATTTTCTTATTGCTTTATTGATATCTAACATATATTTTTTAAAATTTGTAACCCTCTTCTCTATATCACTATAGTCTTCTTTTTGAACAATTGTTGGTGGTATTAACATATACCAATTATCTTTATTTTGTAAAATATGCCAATATTTATCTATCCTATACGAAGTATTTTCTTGTTCTCTCATTAATTTTGTAACACCTTCTTTATAATTATTTAAAAGTGTTGTGTAATAACGTTTTTTTACTATGTAACCTGTTGTTGTTAAGCAATTGTATATTTTAATACAATAATCTGTAACAAAATTATAAGGAATCATGTTATTTCCAGCAATCAGTATGACGTCCCAATCAATTTCTGAGTTTAAAAATTTATTTACATTTTCTACAAAGAGGGATGGATTCAATATTTCAATATCATCTTCACAAATCAATACATATTCATAATCATTTTTAATAGCTATTTCTAAGCATTTTATATGACTTAGACTACAACCAATAGCTCCATTTTCTTTTTTAACTGCATTAAATCTTTGTGGAATTATATTTACTCTGGCTAATTCTTTTAATACTGAAATATTTCTATCTATTCTATGTTCTAAATTAATATAAATTGTTGGAATATCTGTAATTAACATAATTTTGTTTATAGTTATTTTTACAATTATTATTTAAATACTAATTGTAAACTAATATTAAATGAAATATATTATTTTATGTGGGGGGATAGGAAAAAGAAATGCCGATTACTCATTACCAAAGCCATTAAACTATATAAACGGTAAACATATGATTGAATACATTGTTGAAAATATTACTATACAAGAAGTATATATTGTGTACAATTCATTTTTAAATGAATTTAATTTTTGTGAAATTTTAACTGAAAAATTTAAAGAAAAAATATTTCATTTTTCATGCGTAGACTTTTTAACGAGAGGTGCTGTTGAGACTGCTTTTATTGGTTTACGTAATTTCAATTTAAACAATGAAAGTTTATTATTTATTGACAATGATAATTTACACACATTTAATGATAAATAACAATAATAATAACTTCATTTGTTATGGCATTGATTATGAAAAAACCAATTATTCATTTATACAAATTGAAAATGACCATGTAATCAATATTGAAGAAAAAAATAAAATATCTGACTATTATTGTTGTGGATTATATGGATTTAAAAATTTAGAAAGTTTTATGTTTTATGCTAATAAAATGATAACGAATAACATTAAAACAAAAAACGAATTTTATTTTTCAAAATTATATAAAATAATGATAGAAAATGGAGAAAAAATATCGCCAATTTTTATAAATAAAACAATTCATATTGGAAGTTATTCTGAAATAATAAACAATAAAGAAAACGTAAATAAAAAAAAGTTAAGGATATGTTTTGATCTAGATAATACACTTGTAACAAACCCAACAAAACCAGGGGATTATTCATCCGTAAAACCAATACATAAAAATATTGAGCTTTTAAAAAGTATGAAAAACGATGGACATGAGATTATTATTTATACAGCCAGACGTATGAAAACTCATAATAATAATATAGGAAAGGTTTTTAAAGATATAGGCTTGGTAACAATAGAAACTCTTGAAAATTTTAATATACATTATGATGAACTTATATTTGGTAAACCTTTTGCAGACATATATATAGACGATAAGGCCTTAAATCCTTATAAAGATAATGTCGCATATTTTGGATTATTTTATGGAGAAAATAATGATTTTATACCAAATAAAATAAAAAACAACAAATATAATACAATAAAAAAAATTGGTAATGAAATTATAAAATCTGGTCCCTATGATATTTTAAAAGGAGAACTTTATTATTATCAAAATATACCGAATCATTTTAAAAATTATTTTCCTAACCTAATAGATTTTAATAAAATTGATAAATTACTTGAAATTAAAATTAATTACGTTTCTGGAATTCCTCTTTATTATTTATATAAAAATAAATTATTAACAACTAAATACGTAGATGATTTATTTGAAATTTTAAATAACTTTCATTCTAATTCACACGATAAAATAATAATTAATGGAGGGAATGTTAAAAATAATTATATATCTAAAATAAAAAACAGATTTAACAATTTAGATTATAATTTTGTTGATTCGGAGGAAAATTTACAAGATATTGTTAATGGTATTGAAACGTGGTTTGATGCAAAAATAGTAAATATGATTCATGGCGATTTTTGGTTTTCCAATATTATTTACACATATGAAGAAAAGTATATTTTCATTGATATGAGAGGCCAAGTTGACAATATATTAACTACTAACGGTGACATATATTATGATTATGGCAAAATGTTTCAAAGTATTTTAGGATATGATATTATATTAAATAATGAACCTATTGACAACGACTATATTTTAAAAATAAAAGATTATTTTATTAAAAAATGTAATGATATAAGATTGAATATCAATTATTTAAGATATGTGACAAAGAGCTTAATATTTGGTACATTTTATTTTATGGAAAATATTAGTCAAAAAACAAAAAATAATATTTGGGAATTAATTAAGCAAATTTAAAGCATAATTTCTTACTGGGTATTCAATGCTTCTATCAAGTGTTTTTATGCAATATAAATTTTCATATGTTTTTATTTTATCTATTAATTGCAATCCATAAATATTTTGTAATTCTTTATATTTGCACCATTTTTCTCTAACAGTAAAAGTGTTGTAATCTAAATTATATTTACTTAATAGATAAGATGGAATATAAAATTCTTCCATTATATAATCTTTTGTTGTATTTTTATTATAAAGATTTTCAATATAAAAATTAAAGACTTCTTCAGATAATTTATTTGGCAATACAAGTCCTTCTATTTCGTTGCATTTTACTATTATTTTATTTTTTATAAATGTATTAATAGCATTTTTATCTTCAATTAATTTTAAATACCATGACCAAGTTGAGTTATTCAGAAAATCATTATAAAATTCATTAACTTTATCGTTTGATATTTCATTTAATTCGTCTGGAGCTTTAATAATACAATTTTCTAAATGATTGTCGATTGTTTTAATAAATACATCATTTGATGCGGAAAACCAAAAATAATCGTATGTGATTTTGTTTTCTTTTAAATAAATATAATTTTTGACATGTTGATCAAATAAATTTACATTTCCCCATATTGGCATATTATCATCTCTATGACTAACCACTATTATATTTTTTGTTAAATTCGTTTTATTTAAAAAATAATAAATGTATTCGTTACAAGAAATTAATATATATACATTATAATTTCTAAAGCAATATAACACATTCATTAAGTAAACCATTACTGATTTAATATTCTCATGGAATAATACAGAAATAACAAATGTTTTGTCTTTTTTTGGACTTACATTTAAATAGTATTCATATACCTGATTTAAGCTTTTCATATTTTATTTATTGTCTCCATTTATTTAAATTATTACACATATATATATATAATAATTTAAATGATAATTTAAAGATAATAACATAGTATATAAATAATGAGTATTCCAAAAATTATACATCAATTATGGATAGGAAGCAAACCTGCACCGATTAAACTAATGAATACATGGAAATACAAACACTCAGATTTTGAATATATATATTGGAATGAAACCGAATTTATCAAAAGAAATATGGTTTTTGAATGCCAGAAACAAATAGATGATATAGAAGAAATTAATGGCAAAGCGGATATCATAAGATGGGAAATTCTATATAAGTATGGTGGTGTATTTATAGATGCTGATTCTATTTGTATTGAACAATTTGATGAAGAAATAATAAACAAGACTTGCTTTGCTGGATGGGAACAAGAAGAAGTTCGTGCTGGATTAATAGCTACTGGAACAATGGGGTTTCCCATTAATCATCCGCTTGTTAAAGGAGCTATTGATTGGATTAAAAATAACCCAGTCACTCAAAAGGATGGATATATGGCTTGGCAATCAGTTGGTCCAGGACTTTTAACAAGGATGTATAATTCTGGCAAATTTAATGATTTATATATTTTTCCAAGTTACACTTTTCTTCCAATTCATTTAACAGGTGTTGAGTACAGCGGACATGGTAAAATTTATGCTTACCAAGCTTGGGGTTCAACAAAACAAAGTTACGATAATATGAATTCAATTGAATTGCCATCACAATTTAATAGACCATTAAGAAGTGTAAGTATTTTAGTGTCTAGTTTGAATACTAAAACTGTATATATAAAAGAATGTTTAGATTCAATTAAACATCAAAAAGGTTTATTCAATATAGAACTAGTATGGATAAATGATGGTTCTGATAAGTTAAACACGTTACTTTTAAAAAAATGTTTAGAAAATTTTAAAAGAACGACTAGATTTACGCAAATTGTCTATCATGAAAATGAAAAAAATATGGGCATAGGTCATTCTTTAAACTTAGGTGTCAGTATGTGTTCTAATGAAATTATTATTAAAATGGATAGCGATGATATAATGTACACTGATAGAATAATAAATCAACTAAAGTTTATGGAAAATAATCCTCAAGTACAGGTTTGTGGAGGACAAGTTACTTTTTTTAAAGAAAATATAAAAAATACAATGCATTCTACAAACCATCCTAGTATAACATGGGATGATTACAAAACAATTAAATCTCATTGGATAACTAATCATCCAACATTGTGTTATAGAAAATCGGCTATATTGATGGTTGGAAACTATGATAAAACTAAATCTAAAATGACTGAAGATTTCGAAATAACATTAAGATTGTTAAAACAATTTAAGTATATATATAATTTTAAAGAACCTAATTTATACTATAGAATACATGATAAACAAGTAACAAATAACGGAGGAACAGAAGGACGCGATTATTGGAATAAAGTTAGGGTGGAATTAGTTGAAAATTTAATAAATTCGTAATAAATAATAAATTAAATTATTTATATTGTTTAATAATATGGAAGGTTTAAAAAATTCTAATGACATTAAAAATATATTTTATATAAATTTAAATAGACGCATTGATAGAAAACAACATGTTGAGACCCAATTAAATTTGTTAAATTGGCAAGCCCACCGATTTCCAGCTATATTGAACAAATTCGGTGCTCTTGGATGTAGTCTTAGTCATTTAACTCTTCTAAGATATGCAAAACATAACAATTTAGACCATATATTGATACTTGAAGATGATGTTACATTTTTAGACCCGAAATTATTTTTAAATAGTCTAAATTTTTTTTTAGAAAATCATAAAGATTTTGATGTATTATTGTTAGCTGGAAATAATATGGGAGACTATAAAATGATTGATAATTGTTGTGTTAAAGTATCTCATTGTCAAACCACAACAGCTTATCTAGTAAAATGTCATTATTACGATACACTTATAGACAATTATCAAAAAGGCATTAATTTGTTAACACAAAATCCTAGTAAATCTAACCTGTTTGCAATAGATCAGTATTGGGGAACTTTACAAATTTCTCATAAATGGTATTTATTAACACCTTTGACTGTAGTCCAGCGTCCTGACATAAGCGACATTGAAAGACGTCCAACTGATTATAGAAACATTATGCTCGATTTAGATAAATCAAACTTGAGAAGAAATGACTTCAATTTTAAGAAACTAAATTTTTAATCTTTATTATTGTAAAACTCGAGAAACTCTTTTATTTTGTTTATGTATTTTTGTGGTTGTGTGTTGACTCCTTCATTTCCTTTATTATGAATTTCATCTTCCATATTTTTACGAATTGTTCCATCATCTGCAATTTGTAAATCAACCTTTCTTTTTTTATATGTTTCTTCTGATTGATATATATAATGAGCTATATATGTAGGAACGTTGTAAAATGCTAGATTTATTTTATTATGATAATATGGTTTATTTAATATATTAAAATTTATATCTATCATTCTTAATGGATTTTTAACATAGTAATAATGCGGATTGTCTGCAAATGTAATCTCATTTGGTCTTACAAATGATTTAATATGTTGATCTAAATATTTAGAAGAACGTATGTAATTTTCTAGTATTAAACCATCTGGTTCTTTGACTAAAAAATTTGAGCCAAATATAAGCCAATTTATTCCAATTAGGTCTCCGTATGAATATTTATTCAACAAATGTTTTACACCTTTAAATCTTTTATCTAAAATTAAAAACTCATCCGCGTCTAAATAAATAAACCAATCTAGAGATAATTTTTTTGCAATAATTGTTGCTTGATTCATCAAAAATACTTTTATATTTCCACCTTCTTTCTCTATTCTTGAAATTATTACTCTTTTATCAAAATTAGAAAAAACTGTTTTTAACGGTATTTTAGATTTATGATCAAATATAAATACTATATCAAAACCTATTAATAAATGATGTGCTGCCCATTCTTTTATATTATTTTCGTCTCTTGCGTTACAAAATATGCCAACTCTTTTAGCAAGTCTATTTATATTCATATAGTTTATATAAATATTTATTTAATACTATTCTTATAATCGCTAAATTCAATGTCAATAAAAAACTTATTTGTAGCTAAGTTTGTCATATCTAATTTATAATATTGGTCTAAGTTAAATCCTATTGCATAATCCTCTAAATATTCCTTTTCAATAAATTCCTTCTTACTTATAACATTTGCTAATGCTTGTTTCGAGAGAAAATAAAAACGTCCGCTGCAATATTTCGTTTGAAAAATTGGTAAGTATTCTGGCAATTCTGGATGAATTTTATTATATTGTGATAAATAATTTTGCTTTACGTCTACAATATAGCCACCATAATGTAGTTTTTTACTACCACTTGTTATTCCTTTTACTACATCTAAAAATTTTTCATTAACTAATATCTGATCATCATCTGTTTTATATAAATATTTGAAATCAAATGTCTCGTACACCGCTTCGTAAGCTCTAATAACTTTTTTTGGTAATGAAATATAATCATCTTCTACCTTAACCCATAAAAATCTATTTTCATTATCAAATTTATATCTAGTATCTAAATTTGGCTCACCGATAACGTGAAAATATTGTAAATATGAAGGAATCTTTGGTAACCATGTCGTTTTTTGAAAATTTGCTTTTTTCAAATATTTCTTACAATTCATAATAAGCATTATATACTCCTGTTCAATCATATAATAATTGTTAATTTTATTTTTATTATATTTTAACTATTTATATTAATTTAAAATGTATTAAAAATATAATTACACAAATTATATAATTAATATGGATTGTACTATAGCAACAACAACTGATGGTTTTGGTGCGCAATACCAAAAAATTTTACAAACTTATATTTTTTGTAAATTCTATAATTATAATTTTTTATATAAACCTTTTTCTGCGGTTGAACATAATTATGATAATGATATTAATTATGTTGATAAAGTTGAAAATTTAATTAACTTAAAAAATAATATTACTAATATTAATCCTAACGAAACTATTAGAGAATTAGATTACAATTCTATTGTAAGACCTTTTTTCGAATCTAATATTGATATATGTTGTCAGTCTGAACATATGAAATTTATTAAAGATTGTTACTGGAGTAATAAAGATAAAAATTTTTTTAATAATGAAAGATTTAATGTTGCTATTCATATTAGAAGGGAAAATTATGTCGATAGAGGTCTTGCTGGTGATAGAGCAAACACACCAAATAGTTA
>Ga0194115_10004224_pt1 | contig 15662 bp, 13 predicted proteins | sample TA2MahsurfametaG_3_FD_148656 | JGI IMG/M metagenome (GOLD analysis project Ga0194115, IMG submission 148656) | Freshwater microbial communities from Lake Tanganyika, Tanzania - TA2015002 Mahale S4 surface | ecosystem: Environmental > Aquatic > Freshwater > Lake | place: Tanzania: Lake...
CGTCTCGAAGTCGCAGTAGTCGTTCCTCGGCGACGTCCTCGTGTGAGATATTCGATGTACCTCCCGAGATTCCGCATCCTCTTGGTCCCATTTCCGAGTACCAAGTTCTGTACCAGATCTCGGAGGAAGACGAAGAAGTTGATACGGATTCATGCAGCGAAGGAGTACAGGAAGCACAGGGAGTAGAGGTCGAGGATGATGCTACCGAAGCTTCTATTCGTTTCGACCGAACTTGGACGCTTGGCAAAATCATCAAGTCTATGCTTCGATGGACAATCATCCTGGTTGTTGCCAATTCGTTTGGTTTTTTCCATTGGTTGTTAGATGTCCCAATGAATAGTTCCATGCCTACTCTCCATCCCGCTGGTGTAGTGGAGACCCACGATCCGGTCCCGACTCGGCGTGCATCGTTCTATGAGATTGAAACGAATGACGATGCTTCAGCAGAGGAAAAAGAACCGTCTTCGATGCCTTTATTCCTTTTCCCTGACGGGCCTGTCGATTCCAACATCGAACGATACGAAGACGAAGGAAGAGGCCACGAACACGTGGTGCAAGAAATGCGTAGCGTTATCGATTATCAAGACGACGGTGAACTATGAGCCCGGATGATACGTTTGTTGCCCGTGTATCAAACGATTCCGTGACATGGTCGCGGCCGGCTCTCTCGAGATGAATCAGTTGCGCTACCTACTGGTTCACATGCAATATGACAAATAATTGTTGCGCTTGTTGGTCAAACCAATAAATCATAAAGAATCACCGCGTTAGACTCACTGGTTTGAAAGTCTTCAGGTCTTCGGATAGTTCTTGTAGTGTCCACTTGCCGATAAGATCGCTCCTTATGGATCCTGGGTTCCCTGGATTAGTCACTAGCGGATTTTGGAACGAACAGTAGAGTAAGGCACGCGATTGTTCCGATAGGTTGGATCCCCCACAGTGGAGTAGTCGTGAATCAAATATCGCACAAGCCCCTTTGGGTAGAATACCCAAGACGTTGGAAGTACTGCCCAGCAAACGGTCCTTCGGCCCGGACTCGTCTTGAAATTTCGCATGCGCAGCTTGTATATGGGTTTCAGGAAGCCATACCGTAGGTCCCATGTCAATAGTTACATCTTGAAGCGCCAAGAAACAAGTAAACAGAACAGGTTCCGGCTGCCATGGCGTATCGGGGTGGACTACTTGGCGTTGACTTTGAGGGTCACTCATCAAGCAACTCCACTCTCGCAGCAAGGCCTTTTTTCCCAATAAAGATTCGATGGTGAGGCCGACTGGTGATTCCAAAAGTATCCGGGACAGTGCTTCTTTAGTCCATGGAGGTCCGATCGGTAATGTCATGTCACGACGATTGTGTGTCAAGAGTACATCAGCAAATACACTTTTTGGATTCAATGTCCCTTCAGCGATGGCGTCCTCGGATTCTTTTCGTAAATCATAAACTTCCCTCCGTATGGCATCTGCTAGCGACGGATTCAAAACATTGTCGATCCGTACGATCCCACGTTCCTTCAAAACTTTGGCGATAACTTTTGCTTGTATTTTGAGAAGCGCTCTTTTCGATCCACCGCCTCCCTTCCCCTTCGAACCAAAACCTTCTCCACCACTAGCTCCCTTAACAGCATACGGGTCAAGCGGGGCGCCTGCAGGCATAAGACCAGCTTCGAATATCCCTCGACTTACCAATAGCTTCTCATGTTCAGCGTACAGTAACGACGAAGCATCCGAAGGGCGATCTACTCCCGTCGGTTCAGCGAAAAGCAACGTTGAGGCCATTCTGGAGGGAAGAAAATGAAAATGAAAGGAATCACCGCCACGATTCCGCAAGAGCGCGAAGAGAAAACATGACGCAAAATGATGCATAACGAAAGGAACGGCTTGCGTGAAATCAGTTCAGCGCTCGATTGTTGTCCCTTTGGTGACTCGAGTGTTGTGATGGAAGAAGTGTATGCCCACAGGCAACATGGTCAGACGCAAGAGGCAAGTGGACGGCGAAAAGCTAGATGCATAGGATGACGCGCGCTATCTCGAAAGGTATGACATCATAGGTATGTCCAGATGAACCCATCCCCATCGGAATGATCGACAGACGTACTGTGAGATAGCGCAGCTGGTCGACTCTCTAGGTACTCGAATTTTTATTTATCGTCAGCGAGAAAGGGCATATCATAAGCGATCAGAGGTGAGAATTTATATAAGCCTCACGATTCGTGTCTAGAGTTTGTTACGGGAGTTTACCTGTAGTAACGATATAGATTCGACGCGCATATTCTCACCTTAGACACATCGAAACGAAGAAATCGTGGAGACATCTCACTTCGCATTCACTGTCATATGTCCTCTACCTTTCCACCCTTTGAGAAGATGGAGGAAATATCAAAGACGGTCACCCTAGATGAAAGTATTGACGAAGCTGTGGAGGAGACGAATTTCTCCATCGTCGAGATAGAGGTTTCGTCGTCTGCAGCACGAAGTCGCCAGGTCGGTCGAAACAGCAGCAGCTCGTCCTTCAGTATCTACAAGATGACTATCAGCGAAGATTCCGGAGAATACCAAAGTATAACTGGAACAGGACGACGATTAGACAGCTACGCTGCATTGAAAGGGCCAATCATGAATCGTCCGCCAAGATCTGCTCCGTTCAAGCACACGAGTCTGTCCTTTTCGTCCTCCGAAGGAGTGTATGAACTTGGAAATAGCACCGAATACGACGATGCCACCAGTATCTTTTCCGTTTCAGACCTCGCGAATATTCTTGGTGTTTCGTCCGTCGTCGACGATTCTTCACGAGGAGCATACAAGACAACCGAAAACACATTTGACCAGGATGTGTTTGCGGGCGCTGAAGATCCCTCGTCGTCCAAATTCATTGAAAGACGCAGGACAACATCCGTGGAAAATACTTTGCCTCTTGAAGATATTGGTGAAACTGCCCAGTTGGTGGAGGGAACGAAAGATACAACCTCTGTAGTCTTCCAAGACGTGCTACATACTCAACATTTACGTTCGGAATGGTGTGGAGTGAACTTCTGTGCTGAATATAAATCTGAAGTGATGGGATCATCGATGGATCTAGCTGTCAATGATGCTAAAGAGAATGAGAACTTTGGGAATGCTGACATTTCGTCAGCAGAACAAATCAATAGCATCCCAACAACACGACGACTCTTCACGATGCTAGAATCCGCAAAGACAAGTGATATCAGAGATCACAGCGCCTCGAAAAACGAAAGTGATCGATCTTCATTCTTTCGCCCCAGACTAAACGACCCTGAAGCGCGGAGTACGCGTCTAATGAACCGCATGGCTGATAGGGCCATACATTACCAGCAAAGCAGTGCAACCATTAAGTCTCGCCTGTGCGAGTCACAAGAAGAAAGTGTCTGGGAGGACGATGCATCTGAAGATGAACTGTCACAGGCAACCTTTGGAAGAGTCTTTACGGAGTTCTTGCAAAATCCAGCGGTATTCATCGAGAACTTTGTTTGTCTACATAGACCATTTACCAGTACACACGATGAGGGTTTCGAGACATACATTACATCAACGAATTCCGAATCGACCGTTGGAAGTGATGACGAGGGACACATCCCAAAACCTCGTTCTTCAGTGGACCCAACTACTTCAGACGATAGCTTTCGTTCGGAAGATCAAGAAAAACGAAACTATCGTCGATCAGCGATTAATGTCCGTATGGGAATGTCTCCGAAGCGTAGCGTCTTCCAAGATCTCAATACACTTCAATCTTTATCGACAATGATTCGACAAGACCCCGTGGAAAATGATCATTCCATCGGCAACCATATCAATCGTACATTCATGATTCTGTCCGACGACGATTTATCGCAGGCAAGCGACGTATTTTCTGATTGCGATGAAAATAAAGGGTTTTCAAGCGTATTTACCAACTCAACGAAGCCAAGCGGTCGGACATCTTCGAAGCCACCGTTGTTCGTCGCAAGAAGCGCAAAAAGACAGCCACTTCCTGAATTCAAGCTCCACGAGCCAGTTTCTACAGACCTATCTAATGTCGAACCTTCGTTCTCATATGCTGCAAATGATGAGTACGATGATGATAGTTTGATCGACTACGACGAGCTAAATCGGCAACTTGAGGTTGAGGAACACAATTTTAATGCTGCTTATCAAAGTCATTACCATTCCTTTTCAGCAGCAACGTGTCCATGACGCAGACTACACGAATTCAACAAACCCAAAGTACAAGCTCGCAACCTATGGTCTTCGCCAGCAATTCCTTGCGATTACGCAGAAGTCAAAAGCCCTGATCCTCTCCTTGTCGACACGATGCATCCTCTATCCATATTACAGTAAATTCAAAACAAAAATCTTTACACATCCCAACTTGCACCACTCACAGATGCTCCCAACAAATTGGTTGGCATCAAAATACTTGATGGGCGGTGGTAGGTAGCAGCTTCGCTACTTACCGCTACTCCCGTTGTACTGGTAAGTGTTTGGCCGTTCTTCGCCGCGATGCCTGCCAAGATGGCATCTTCCAATGGATCAAGATCCGAAAATGATTCATTGTTCGGATTGCTTTGAACCAAAGTCGAAATTCGATCGTATAGGTTGGATTGGTTGCGATCGGCGATATGTCTCGAATCATACTCATCTTCTTTCACAATTTTGCTCTTCTCTTTCCCGGTGACGGCCCGAACGGTTCCCTTAACCACTTTCTTTGTCATTTTTGCCGATGTGGTTGTCGCCTTGACGCTACCCTTGACGACCGCCTTAGAAGCATCAAAAGTCGTTTTTGCCACGCCCTTGGTCAAACCAGCGCCGATCATCGCCGAACCAACCTATCGTAATTGTTAAGAACAACTTTGACAAACTGAACTTCTAGCACAACGCCAAACATTATTGCTACTCACCGTCACTTTCTTGGCACCTTTAGCAGCTTCAATGGCCATTTTCTTGGGATCCATCGCCGTCTTGACAGTTGCCATGCCGACGTCTTTCGAAAGATGTCCGAGTCGTTTCGCTGCTAATTTTGGATCCTGAATGGCATTCACCGTCCCCTTTCCCAGGCTCCTGGCACCCTTACCAGTTTTCTGGACTCCCTCTGCAAGTTGCTGAAGTATGGTCTTCTTTTCTTGGGTCGCCGTCGGTTGATCTTCATCGCCTTGATCATCATCGCCGTCCTTGCTGTTGTCTTCGTCTTCATCTCCATCGATTTTGGACGTTCCTTCTCTTGCTTCTCGTTCGCCCTCGAATCTGTCCTTGAGAGAATGGGCATGTGCCATGATTTCATCCATCTTTGTTGCCCGACGTTCCAGCCATTTCGCATTTTGTTCAGACGGTACATGTTTGGCTGATGCATGTGTAGAATGAAGTGCCGAATTTCCCTCGTCTTCGAATTCCTCCTCGCCTCCTGACCGACCACTCGACATCGTTGCATCACCGTCATGAAGGATGATTGAATCGTGAGACTTGGCACGAACTGGCGTTACTGCTGCAGCCATCGCCAAGAGGGGTCCGGCTTCCAACCCAGACATGGACCTAGGAGGCATTCCGCGTTGAGGTCTTGGTCTACGAGACCCGGCAAGACCATCTAGACCTGCGCCATCAGTATTACCACCACCATCACGATCGTTACCGGTCACATGATTAGGCCCGGTTCGAATCTTGTGATCGTCGGGTCCCGTCCGATAAAGAGCCTTCATACTCTCACGCTTACTCTGAAGAAGAGCATCAGTGCGGGATCTCGGTACGGATTCACTGCTTGTGCCAAGCCCCCCGCTCTGAGCCCAAGGGGAAGACCTTCGACCACTCACACTAGCATGACGCATAAGCGACGGACGTGATTCGTTTGACATACGGTTGCGGGGTCGAGAGGCGTCACTCTGTACTGGAGGCGTCCGGTCGTGATGGGGTTCTCCACCAACAGATTCCTTATTGCCAGCAGAGAAGCTAGATCCCGGCTGCTCGAAAGACTTTCGCGTGGGTTCGCGACTGGAGAAGGAAGAATTTGCTTGTCGTGACATATCTCCATGTAATGACTGCGTTAGACCGCTCTTGGAATGGGATCGTCGAATGGTCCGCTGTGGCACTGGACGGGAAGGCCCCTGTCGATGCGAAACATGCCCAGACATTCCCCTATAGTTATCAGTTGGAGGATCTTCTCGAACAAGGCTAGTGTACTCCTGAACAGCTTCCGAAAGTTTAGAAGGATGGAGAAAAGGTGGCACAAGCTGTTTGTGGTCGTGGTCTGAAGCTGTGACGAAATGGCGGAACAGTGATTATTCATGTGAAGAGGCTCGGTCGCCTACCGACTGTGACGGCGGAAACGGAAACGATGACTTTTGGTCACTGTAAAATGGCAAATTCAAGGGGTTCGAATGCGATGACCAGAACATTTAATGGCTTTCTATGAAGGCGTCGTAGGGGTCACTCGTAATGAATGACGCTGACAAAGTTATCGGAGATAAGAAATATTCATGGCTGCAATTGTATTACGGTCACACGATAGCCCATTCGCTCTGCATGCGCCCATAGGGACAACACCAACGCGAATCGCGACCATGCCCGTTCCATGATTTTCTACGACCCTAAATAACACCACCATCTCCGTACAAACATACGTACAAATCAACGTAGAACCTAACGCGTAAAAAACACAAGTCCTGCAACCCGACGATATCATCAATCTTCACAAAATCAGTCATTAAACTTAGCAAGTTTGCCATAGCATTAAGGGAGAAGTAGTAATGAAAAACAGTCATTCCTATTTTGTATACTTTTACCTGCATGATAGCTTATGCCGTCAGTTTACGAACGATATGATGAGGTGTTCGAAAACGTTGGTGAAAACGCACCTCCCGTAGTTCGACTATGAGATTGTATAGACGACACATGCATTCTAGAAGAGTACTCAACCTACCCGCCAAAATAGGAATGCAAAAAGAAGTTTCTCAAACCTATAATGAAGTCTATCTACAGACATCCATTCTCGCCTGTGATCCCCCCCGGAGGACCCGTTCGATTGAGATGAGAGGTCCAAAAAACCTCTCGTTCATCGTATTCGTCCAAATCGTCATCATTTTCATCATCAACATCATCATCTTCCTCTTCTTCATCTTTGGGGATGATATCAAGGACTAATTTTTCATTTCTAGGACACGATCACCTCGTTGAATATCCGTCGATTTGGAGGTAGCATACTACTACGGTAGTTGGAGGGAGTGAACGGTACCGACACGCGGTTGTATTTACATATGGACCGCGCGGCGAATCACGCGAAATTCTGGTCGCATATCTGGGCAAAACATGATACCATGGGCACAACAATTGGTTACATAGGTCCCCTATTTGAAAAAGAGAGACGGACCAGCTCATGTAGAAAAATGTGCAGAAAACGACCCGCGTACGCACCCTCGGAAAGTGGGTACATAATTAACACGGTCAATTCTCGTATTATGTTACTTCGGTTGTATTTTCCCGGTAACATCGAAGTCTCAAGCGTACCTACTATGCCTTTCGTGTTTGTTTTAACTAGTTTCAACCATCATCCACCACGAGACATCCATCAATTTTCTCACAGTCAATGCGGGGTTGTGTGGCGTACTACTGGTTGGATGAAAGAAAGCTGATCAAGAATTCAAGTGTCTTCTTTCGGCTTCACCGATGCCGTCCTAGGTTTTCGATTGAATCGGTACAAGGATGGAAACGAAACATTTTGCCCTCTAGAAAGAGTCTCGTATAGCAAAGAGGGTGTAAACAATTAAGCATCAGACTAGTCTTTGATTGCTTTGGATTCCTTGCTAGATTCGAGAAACAGAATCGAAAATTCTGCACGATGCCCGGATGCCCTCACAGTCATCGGAGCCAGAGTACTGCATAGGTATCATAGACAGGATCTAAGCAACAAGATACATATAGTCAAAACAATGTGGAACACTTCGACTGGAAAATTAACACGTCATCGAAGCCGATTGATGGCTGGATAATCTCTTTGTCACAGTCAGCATTCGTTTTCTCTTCCATGACATGCTGTTTGGTTCGATAGCAATTCTCACCCATTATTAACGATGAATCAGATTTCTTTCTCGGTAAAGATGTTGTTCAACTGGTGTCTCTTTGTCCTAGTTCTTTCATCGTGTTGTGGTGACTACAAATTCAGCTCTCCCTTGGTCGCTGATGCGTTGGCGTTTCCGTTAATGTTTTCTTCTATACATACAACATCACCACCCTTCCTTGCCGGTAATCCAGCAGAGGGACATGTGTCGGCTCCTCTCGGTCGGAATGACCTTTTCTATCAAGCCCAACGTCCACATGAAGTATTGTCGATGAAACAACTCACAACATGGATCCAAGACTCAATCGCTGTCCCTCCTGCCGGGGCTGCCGAGGTTCCATCGTCATCACCACCGACAAAGGAGGAAATTGCCTTGTTACGAGAAGCCTTTGCTTCCTTTTATGGGACGACTCGAGATTATACGACGGCAGAACGTCTTCTAACAGAGGCGATTGAAGCCTGGCAACGACAACCTCCTGACGAACAGGCGGGACTATATCGGGTCCGAGGTGATTGTGAAATGGCTCTCTTACAACCAGAAAGAGCGATTGCTGACTATAGTAAGGCGTTGGACTTGTTACGTATCACAACGAAAGCAGATCCTGCCGAATTACCAGCGACATAGTACGTATCATACCCAAAATCCCCCCGCTCCCGGATCGCCCATGGCCGGAACCCTCGTGCGCAGCCTACCGTTTCAACCCACACTCACGACGATTTTCTTTTTTACGTTTGACGATTTCCACAGTATGGGACGAGCTAGAGCTATTCGTGCACTTCACACTCTTGCCTCACAGGAACAACGCCAATTGGGTGTATCCGATTATAACGAGGCTTTGAAACTCTCTGCCCGAGACCCCCAAGAGGGTGATACAGACGAGGAATTGTTAGAAGATGGGGCCCGGACCAATCCATACGCAGCTTGGGAATATGGGATGGCCTTAAGACTAAATGGTCAATATTCGAAGGCACAACAATTACATCAGATGGCCTCCGACGACTTTGACGACATTGGTGATCCGGCACGGGCAGCCATATCTTTACTGGACGCTGGTATCGATGCGGCATCGGATGTTGCGAGTACTACTAGCGCACAATCGGCCATTGCCCTCCTTAGAGAGGGAATCGCCAAGGTAAAGACTGTAGAAGGTCGGGATATACCATTACTACAGCGTGTGATTGCAAAGGAGGGAGAGGGTCGAATGGCTTTGGCGAGTGTGGAATGGACGTCAGGAGATCGACGAGAGGCGGAAAATCAACTTGGATTGGCTTGTCAAAGATTGGATCAGTTGGAGGCAGATGCGATTGCACGGAACAAGTTAAATCCACCACCAAAACTTCCAGAACGTCTCACCTTCAACATTGATGACGTCGTCGGCCCCCTTGATATTTCTTGTACGAGACTTCGGAATACTGAGTATTTGACTCAACGTCTTGAATGGCCAAGTAGCCTCCAAGAGAAAGTGGGGAAGCTTTATTCACTAAGCAAGTAGTAGGAGCCCGATTTTCCTTTTGACCACTAGTACCGTAATCGCCAAGAGAACATAGGCTGAATCGGCATCATCTTTCTAACCTACTCCGACATAGGCGAAGTCATCCCGAGAAACTGTCCGTCTCTCTTCACATACATATGTATATAGGATACATATATCTACGTACTTTCCTACCTATAAAGATTCACGGCGGCCCCATCAAGACGCTCGTGCGATGACAGTGATTGGATTGTTGGAAGGAGATCGACTTTCACTCTCTGATCGGCAAAGGCTGAAAGGGGCTGATGGATAAACCCTTCTCGAAATCTGCAGTAAGGAACATACACCGATGAACTCTCACATGGGACTATATGGCTAACATGAATCACCGTGTGACGAACCAGCAATGGCTATGCTGGTCTACAGCTCTATTCGTATGGTCTTTCCTTGTTTGTATTGTTCAGGTAGGCTCTATGGTGGCTCCTGGAACTACTATTTGGAATCCATCGAAAGTCACCCTTCATGGCGTTTCTCAGTCATATCCGGAATCCTTCTGGCGGAAGATGACCTCAAGTATCCCTCGAAGACCATTCGCTCTAGAAAATGTGACATTAACATTTGATTCGAACTATCTTTATATGCTGACGGGGGAATCATCTGCAGGAAAATCAACTATATTGAGACTCATTTCGGGGAAGGAAGAACCCGTTTCGGGAAACGTTTGTACATCGACTACTACTACTACCATCCTCCCAACCGACTCGGATCAATCCTACAGTCACAATAAACCGATTCCTATTTACTTGGATACACGTCCCTTATATCGAGATATGGATCGTATTTCTGATATTTGGGGTCGTTGTCATGATGGAGACGATACAGACATCTATCAAGAAACCCTATCGGATTTATTCGATCTTCCTTTGCAATCGAGAATATCTGATCTATCCATGTCACAGATATATCTTTGTCGACTGGGAGAAGCATGTTTGGAGAGTTGTGGCAGTCGTAGTAGTGGATCTGTTCACAACAGCTTTTCATCGAATCGACAACAGAAGATGAAGAATGTGGAACCGACGGGGGGAGTTCAACTACTTCCACCAGCTCCTATTTTACTTTTAGATGAATGGTTAGACGTCGAAACGACGTCAGTCATTCAGAGTGTACAAAGAGCATTACAGAAACTTGTTTCGTCTGGAGGTGTCGTGATTTCTGTCACACATAAACCTGATCGATATGAAAAGAAACAACTTCGTCATGTCATTCTAAGTCGAGGAAAAGTCTTGTCCCAAACATGGTATTCATAGTTATTCCGAAGGTTCCTTCCTACCCCCGTCCTCGTGATAATCGAATCTTTCCTCGTTTGTTTCGTTTTTTTATGTCTGGGAGACTTAAAATATACTTAATCGCTAGTCAAAGTCTCTTCCATATTTTCTTCTATATATACTTTAAAAAGGGAGGCAGGGGTTTTCTCTTATATTAATATCGCTTTACCTTTCGTGATTGTCGACTAGAAAAGTTTGTATAGTCTAATTCCAAATAAAAGGTTTCCTTCATTTCTTGTCCCGTCATCGAATCTGTCGTCCTTTGTTCATGTAATTTCATTTTCACCAAGGTTTGTTCCGGTGTTGGATTATACCGACGTTGAAAGAAATGTTGGATCCGTTCCCTTTCTTCTACAGATAACTTATTCGAACGTTCCTGTAATAACATCTTCCAATCTTCATCCGACTGCTGTTGTTGTTGCTGTGGCTGGTGTTGCTGCTGCTGCTGTGACGATTCAACCACAGCATCATTTCCACCACTCGATGAACCGGAAGTACCAGGAGGAGGAACGTCGGGAAGATTCGGAGGCTTGATAGTCTTTGTGGAAATCGAATCCTTCGTAGTTTTACCCTGTCGGGCTTGTTGTTGTAATGTTGGTTGTTGTACCTTCTTTTGTTCCTGTTGTTCTCTTTGTAGTTTTGCTTTCTTGGCTGCTTCTGCAGCTTCCATAATGCGTCGTTTTTTCGACATCCGTAACGATGACGACGTCGCCGTTGTCGTTGAGGATGATGCAGCACCATTAGTAGGATCGTCCTTGTTGTTCCCACCTTCTATTGGGACCTTCACTTCACTGATATCAATCATTTTCATTTTGCCATTCAACGAGGACCGTGCGACGGAGGATGCAAAGCCACCACCAGCACCAACCTTGGGCTGTAAACGACCTCGTATCATCGAATTCGGAGTAGTAGTACTAGCCGTAGTACTCGTTGCGGTCGTTGTGGAAGCATTCGCAGCAGAAGCGGAAGCAGAGGGAGTAGTCGAGGAAGATTGACTCACCAAAGAACTCATTTTGGTCTTCTTGACTAATGCTTGCGCTGCACCCTTCCGACGAAGTAAGTTTTGTGTCGGATGACGATTATTGGTAGTCGACAATGTATTGGATTTCATAAACATACTACTACCGGTGGTAGCGTTGGTTTTGGATGTAGTGGCGTTACCTGGTTTCTTCGAGACTAGATTCGTCGGTCGGAACCCGGGGGGAAGTACGGCCATGGAAGAAGAAGAAGACGTTGTCGTCGTCGTCGTCCCATCTTTCGAGGCACCCGCCTTTGATTTCGAAAATAACATTTGGGAATCTTGATGATCCAATTCATCCTTCGCTCGTTGGGCTTCCAATTTCTCATCCAAGTTGAGGATGGATGTGTCTGATGGGACATGGAAATGTAAATTATGACTGTACCTGTTATTCGTCCCGGTCCCCGTTTCCTCCGTCGAACTCCTGTTCCCATGCATATCCGGGATGAGACTTTGGAGTAGGGAGGGAGGAAGTAAAGAAAAATGATATGGTACGAACGATGCATTCATATCGGGAGAATTTCTTTCATCATATTTCGTCCATGCTTGGACTGTCGAACAAACATCCTCACAAAGGTTTGATAATTGTTTCGCAGCCTCACCTCCTTGACATGGCCGTCCCATTATTGCTATCGATGACGATTGTCCATCATGACTGCCGATCGCTTCGTTATTTTCATCACTTACATTCTCGACGAATAAAATTCCCTGAACAAGACCCGCTACAATTCTAGCCCACTGTTCATGAGTCGGTGAAGTCTGGGCTTGTTGTACAAGATGATAGAGTTGTCGTGTAATGTTATTCCTATGATTGAGAGTGTTACCCTCATGGATTTCCTTCTCTAGGCCTAACAGTCCGATTAAGATCCGTGATTGTATCACCTTGTCTGTCCGTGCTAGGACTGTAGAAAGATTTTCAAGATATTTGACTACCGTCCCCCCCCGTAATGCATGAGTCTGAACAGCCTTGGCAAATTCAAGACTTGAAAAGGGTCCACGTAACTTCGATTCGACAGCAGTTAAAAAGGCATCGAGATCTTCTTCGCCGTCGTCGCCAGCGTCGTTCTTTTGTTGTATAGTGTTTCCCTTATCATTGTCGATATTCATGAAGGATGACGAATTCATTTACAGTTAAGATAGGAACATCCCCAAGGAAATGAAAATGTAAACACGTGGGATGATCGAACCGAAGTCTCTATCGAAACCTGTGGTTGACTGTGAGACACGGTAGTAAAGGTAGGCGGCACTCTGACGAAGTTCACCTCGTTTGGATCCTATGTTCTACCCATACCTATGTCGTCTCATGTCGAATCTGTGTCTTATATGACGTCCATGTCAAGAAGGAGAACCTACTTTATTTCATACACACACGTGACGGTCTGTCTGGGAGCTCCAATGGAAATTACTGTTACCGGCAGAATTCCAGTCAGATGACATACATATGCATATGAGGGTCACAATGAAAGTAACTCTCCGCAATGTCGCCACCAAGGGCGAAAAGCAGAGGCGGGACACCAATACATCATCCGTTTTGAAAGGAAAGAGGACGGTAGCTACCTCCATCGGGATCCTCCCACACACAGACACACTCACTTTCTCCCCAAATATCCCGATTTTTTTTTCGGACATCATGTCCTCGTATCCTTCTTCTCCTCGACAGAAATCATCGAGACGACTACGAATTGATCAACATCTGGCTGGTTTGCAATTACCACGTATGGCAGATAGGTCGACGACTACCACTACAACTACAACAACCGATGCTTCTCCATCGATTCGAATTTTGATCGTATCAGATATTGGTTTAGAATCAGCATGTCGATTGGCGGAGGAAGCTCTACCATCATCGTCATCATCTTCCTCGTCGTCGGCGGCATCTTCAACATCAACTTCCAATCCTCTTCATCATGTTGATCTTTGTATCGCATGTGGACCATTCTGTCATGATGAAGATTTAAGACCATATCTTCAGGGACGTCAACGTCGACGGCATGTGAGTCGTTGTGGTAGTAGTACTGGTAGCGGTATTGGTAGTAGTAGCACCAGTCCTCTATCCACAGCTTTAGCTGCCGCACCCTATTGGAATCGAAGAGGAGGAGTCCTACAACCTTTAGCTTCATCTCCTATATCCCAGAAGCAGCAACAACAGCAACAATATCAACAACAACCATCGGGGGTCCGATCACGTGAGGAAATTGCATCCATGGAGGGCCTCATGACAGCAGCCTTATCTCAACTTGAATCGATTGTATGTCGGGTCTTATATATTCCTGGTCCGACCGATCCAATCACTACCTTTAGCACTAGTCCATCAGATAAACCATTGGATAAGTCTACTACAAAATTACCATTCGGACTGGATTACTTCCTTACCAACCGAACCAACACGATTCCATCACCGACACGAGACTGGAATCACACGATACATCATCATCATCATCGTCAGGATAGCAACAACGACAATAATGATAATATCAACGACAACAGGAGTCAGATGATGATGGGATTTCCACCACCCTATATGAAGGAACGAAGATTGACACCCAATAGTCGGAATATACATCAACATTGGATACCCTTATGTCATGGTTTGGGTTGTGCTGGCCTCCTATACGTACAGGGACCCTCCGAGACGCCACAGATGCCACCAGATCAGAAACAACAACAGCAGCCACAGCAGCAACAACAATCTCCAGCATTATCCGACCAGCTACAAGTTCCTGATGAATATGAAGATTATACTGAAGATGACGATGACCATGAGGATGAGGACGACGAAGATGATGACGACGAAGAGGAGGATGACGTCGACCTGGATGCTGCCATTGAAGCCTTGGAATCATCATCGTTGGGCGAGGAGGATAATAATGATGATGATGGTGATACAAGTATCACAGGAAGAATCATGTTCACCCCATTGTCTCCAAGTGCTGCAACAACCGCTACGACGGCGACGGGGATGCCACCATTGGAAAATCATGACTCTCTCCTATCGGTCCCATCCGTCACGATAGATGACGAAGAGGATGATGGGGATGAGGATGATAATGATAATGAGGAGGGACATTCGACAGAAGAAGGGCAGGAGCAACATTTACCACGCATGATGTATGAGTACGTAGCCTACTGTGGGTTTTTTGTTCGACTGGAAAAGAGATTTCCTCTTTTGACTATTTCCTATCTCTTTTTGCTCTCCATATTTTTTCTTACATGATGCATGTCATTCATTTCGGTTTTTTGGCTTTTTTTCTTTTGTTTCTGGAAATCCGATAGGAGACACTATCGAGAACAATTGGAGGGTCTAGTGAAATTGGCACCACCTTTAGCTGTACTACCGGATATGATACAGGCATCCAGAACCCACACGGATGATCATAATGATGATGATGTTTACGACGATGAAAATGACGATGGTGATGATAATGACGACTATGAAACGAGTCCAAACATCATTCTTCGTGATGGGAAGGATAGTGGTGGTGGTGTCCATGAGGATGATGATCCAGCTGGTGGAGCCGGTAGTAGGACTCGTTGTCAAACTATTTTGGTCACCCATTTAGGTCCATCCTTTATTCTGGATGGTAGCAAGTCAAATAACCATCAAAACAACAACAGTAACGGTCGTCGAATCGACTCTGAAAATGACATTCATGACGATGATGAGGAGGATGTACGATTATTGAAATTTCCATCTGTCCATGAGGAATGGTTAGAATCTACCGAAACTCAAAATCATGTCCTATTGGAGATCGCCATGTTGAGTAGTGGTAGTCCGACGACGACGACGACGACGACAACGAGTACTACTACTAGTA
>Ga0194115_10004228_pt1 | contig 15654 bp, 15 predicted proteins | sample TA2MahsurfametaG_3_FD_148656 | JGI IMG/M metagenome (GOLD analysis project Ga0194115, IMG submission 148656) | Freshwater microbial communities from Lake Tanganyika, Tanzania - TA2015002 Mahale S4 surface | ecosystem: Environmental > Aquatic > Freshwater > Lake | place: Tanzania: Lake...
GCTGCCGTACACGCCGAACTGAGAGGGTGCGCCGACCACTCTGGGTCGCGTGTCGACGCCTGTCAATACTTCGATCAGTTCCAAACTGTCGGTACGCTGAGTTTGCTTCTGCGTCAGCCGCCCAGGCCTGTTGCTTGGCGTTTCCCGCTGCGGTGATTCGGGTGGCAACGATCAGGCGAACTTTACTCGTCGGGGCACGATCCCCACGCTGCGAGAAGCATTGTGAAATCGATGGAGTCGACGATGCCGTTTCCATCAAGATCGCAAATCGGATTAGACGTGCCGTACACGGCAAACAAGGCTGCGATATCCAGACCCGAGTGCCGACCATCGCCGTTGGTATCTCCGACACAGGGCAGCAACCTGAGCGCGAGGCTGAAATGGCGACCTGCAACCACCTGCTTGCAACGTCCGAGCGTGGCAGGGACATCACACTGGCCATGATCGTTCGAGCCCCACGCCACCACGGTGCGATCGCTTCGAATGGCGACAGAGTGAAACAGCCCGGAACAGACCGCCGTGAAAGTCCCAGATGGCACGCCAGATACTTGCTGATGCACATTGGAGCCCCAAGCGACAAGCTGTCCACTCGGGGTCAGTCCGACAACATGATCTAACCCAGGAGCGATCTTGACGAGTACTGGAAGCCCGGCAGGAGGTGCCAACTGACCACCTGCGTTACGACCCCAAACTTTGACAGCTCCCTGCGTGTCAAGGGTATAGCTCGCATATCCCGCGGCTGCGATCTGCGCGACGGGTGGTAGACCTGATGGAACGTTGCACTGCTGAAAACCGTTGTATCCCCACGCAACGACAGCATTACTCGATGTGAGAGCGAGGCTGTGAGCGTTGCCCGCTGCAACCTGCACGCACGTTCCCAGGCCTGCCGGCACGATCGACTGCCCATGTTGCTGATCAAGTCCCGTATTGAGTGTTCCCGAACCCCACGCACGGACGCTTCCATCGGGCAGGAGGGCAACCCAGTGAGTTCCTCCGCCGGCTAGCGACGCGACTGACTGAATATCGCTTGGCAAAATCGACTGAAACCTGTGGTGGATCAGTCCGTTGGGTGCGTTCTCCGATCCGCGACCCCACAGCACCACTGACTGATCGGGTTTCACTGCCGCTGCATGATGCACACCCGCGGCGATTTGTGAAACGAGGGGAAGATTCGGCGGTTGGACTCCCTCCCCATCACAGGAGTTGGCACCGCAGCCCCAAACCACTATCCGGTCAGCAAGAGTTGTTTCCGCAGCCACCCCAAGCAGCAAGCACCCTTGGAACGCCAGCGCATGCCATCGGGGAGTTGAACGCACATGCCGAGAAGGGTTGAACGAAACACCAACACGGCCCAATAAGGTTTGTAGTTGGGGAGTTGTCATGGGGAGCATTCACTTTCGCTAGAGTCAGATTGCTTAGTACGCGCGGCGTCGGCGACTCCGAGGACGGCGAGTGCCACTGGGGAAGGACTGCCTGTCAGAATATGTCCGTACCCGTAGAGCGCCTTCGTGGCACACGCCAACATGAATCCAGTCTTGAAATCAGCCCATTTTGTACAGCAGGTGGAGCGCTCTGCAACTGAACTTTGAGTTTTTGGTGGTTTTTCGCCCTGCTTAGTTCTGTGAACGGCGTTTTCCAAAGCGAATTCGAGCAACACACTATTACCCTCTGCCCCGAGATCGGCGTTGACGGCTATCGGGTGGTGAAACAGCGGAGGGCATCGCATGGCACGATTTCGAGTGCGGGATCAGCATGGGCGGACCTACGGACCGATCGATGCGGGTGAACTGCGCCCGTGGATCATGGAGGGCAGGCTGACCGAGGACATGCTCCTGCAGCAGGAGGGTTCAGCGGATTGGTACCGCGCAGGTGATGTTCCAGCGCTCGCAAAGATCTTCGCGCAGCGGAAAGCGGCAATGGGCGGTGCAGGTGCACGCAAGCGAGCGCAAGAAGAACCGTTGGATATTCAGCCCGACACGAGCGAAGGCCTCGGGGCCAATGATGACGCCGCGTATCAGAGCCGTCCGGAAGACGTGGAGCCCGCTCCCCCGCCGCCGCCAACTCCACCATCCGCAAACCCGCTGCATGAGGAGTCGCAGCACCAACCCACCGAGCCCCAGCGGATGGACGTCGTCCAGTGCGCGGCGTTCAACCTCCTGTTTTCGATCACGGGCATGGTGGTCGGGCTTGTTGTCGCGCTGATCGCGACCGGCATTCTGTCGAAGGCTTGGCCTGAGTACGAAAGCATCTTTCAGTTCAACACCTTCCGTGGTGAACGGTATCCCAATAACAGTAACTTCGGTGATGCGACACGTGCGATCATTTACCTCGTTGGCCTGACTCTCGGATTTGTGGCGGGGCAAGTGGTGTTTGTGGTTCGCTTCTGGCGCCGATGAGCCGAGGCGGATCGCCATAGAACGCGTCGACTGATCGTGGGGCGCTGGTTCGCGACTGGCTGATCGCCCGCCGCTGATCCTCGCACGAAGTTCGCTCGCCCGGGCGGTCATCCCGACCACACGCCGTAGCCGCGCCTGCGCAGTTTGCCCGCACAGCGGCGTTCGGCGGCGATGGCTTCGTTCCAAGTCTTGTACCCCTGCCGCCCGCGCATCAGCCGCAGAACGAGCGCGCGCCAGGATTGGCATCTCGGAACTTCGCGATTTCCATCACCGCGCGGTCAAGTTCGATGACATACACGCAGTACGCGCGCTTGATCTCCCTGCCGTCCGCCGCCATGACACCATTGTGACCGACGATCCCCTGCGGGCGCGTGAACACCCTGCGCAGAAACTCGCGCGACAGCCCAGAAATTACGGCGATCCTCGGCAAGCCCCCCGCCCCCTTACCAGCCCCCGTACACACCCCCCCTTGACAGCCCCCCTATATGTAGAGGGCCATCATTGGGAGCGCCCCGGGTTTCGCAAATGAGATAACGGAGGAGGCATATTGACAACGATGCAAGTGTGCACGGCGACGTGCGGTGTGTGCGGCTTTGAGCAGCAGGTTCAGGTTCTGACAAGTACCAACGCGTTCGGTTCGCCGGATCTCGATCTGAGACCCCCACCGATGGAGCGGGAGACCATCGCTCTGAAGATTCAAAGGTGCGACGGGTGCGGCTACTGCGCTGCGAGCCTCCACGAGGGGTCGCCGCAGATGAAATCGATGATTGAGAGCAGCGAGTACCAGCTTCAACTGCAGAACCCTGCTTTCCCTGATTTGGCAAACAGCTTCCTTTGTGGAGCAATGCTGCACGAGGCAGCAGGCAAACTGAACCAAGCCGCGATTCGCCTGCTGTATGCAGCGTGGGCGTGTGATGACTGTGGCAGCACCACTGCCGCGGCGCATTGCCGAAACGCCGCGGAAGCCATGATCGTGCGGACGAACGAGAGTGGGCAGCCTGTCTGCCAGCAGGGTGACGGCGCGACGGACTGCCTCCGCGTGGATCTGCTGCGGCGTGCGGGACGCGGCGCCGACGCGCGAAAGATCATCAGCGCGGCGCTCCCAAAGATCACCGATGAAATTCTCCGCAAAGTCTTGAAATTTCAAGCGGCGCTCATCAAGCGACGCGACATGGGCTGTTACACGGTGAGCGATGTCGTCCGGGAGTAAACATGCGAATACCAAACAACAAAGTTTATCTTGTTCAATCGGAAGGCGATATGGAAGCAGTCATGGAGAGATTCTTCGAGTTGCGTCGAACCAAAGCGAAGAAGAAGAGCTTGTCCGTTGTTGTTCCCTCATCTGGATTCAGCAGCATCTTGGCTGCAAATCTGACCGGCATGTTGATGACAAGGAACATGGGCGATCCCAGGAACTACCACGTGCACATTTGCGTGAGAGATGAAACCTGGGGTTGACGGCAGAGGCCCAGCCGGGCGCTCTCTTCGTCGTACGGCAGGTCACCGCGGATCGCAGTGATCGCGTCCCAGCTGTCGTGCAGGTGCGCGGTCAGAAGCGCGGTCAGTACCGGATCGGTGATCTCCGCGCGCTTCGGGCGCGCGAGGCAATCGTTCCGCGCGATCGTGGCCGCGAGGCGCGTCGCCAAGCATGCGGCTGCCAGCGACCGTGCGCGTCGGATGGGCCGCCTGGGCCGACAGGCGTGCGTGGGCGTCGACCCTGATCGCCGCGGATCCGCTGCTGCGCAAGTACGCGTCGTGGAACGACGGGGAACGCGAGGCCTTCGGATGCTCGCTCTCGATCGATTTCGACGAGTCGATCGCGCGGCGCACGTTCGCGGACTGGCTGCGCGGCGCTCGCCACATCAAGCAGCGGCACCCGCCCGTCGCGGTGCGCTTCTTCGCTCCCGAGGGCACCGCCGTCTCGGTGACGGCGCGCTGCCCCTCCCTTGCCCTTGGCGCGGCGCGCACCCCGAGGCCTTCCACTGGTACAACCACCGCCACCACCACGCGTCGATCGCGCACTTCACCCCCGCGGAGGTCCACACCGGAAGGCACCTGGCGCTGCGCGAGGTGCGCCAGCGCGTCCTCGACAGAGCGTGGGACCTGCATCCGGAACGCTTCGTCCGGGGCAGGCCGGTCGCCGAGGCCGTCCCCGGCGAGGTGTGGATCAACCGGGCCGAGCAGGAACCCGCAAGCAACGTGCCGCAGGCGGCGGCTTCATGACCAAAAGTGTCTCAAAGTCATTGACACGGTCCACAGCCTCCTGCTCTGACCGCACTGCGGTCGCCGGCCTGTTCAAGCCAGCCACCGCGATGACCGATACCACGAAACCACGCATCCACACTGTCCATCTTATCTGTGTTCTCCGCGCCGTTGGCGCACTCATGTGCTTGCTCCGCCAACACCCCTACTTCGCATTCGAACACGCGCCCGCTGACGGGGAACCCACCCGGCACCCCGCTCGATGCTGAGCGATGTGGTAAGTAGACCTGCCGCCAGGACAATGCTCGCGATCGCACCAGCCCCAAGCATCATGGCCGACAGCGCGACGATCGAGGTGCCCTCGATGCCGCAGATCTGCGCCTCAAGCGGCAGGTAGGTCCACCTAGTCACTGTGAGGAAGCTCAGCCAGTCGGCAGCCTGCTCCGCGCTGCTGTGCCAGGTCTTGAAGAAGAGGTCGTAGTGCTCGGGATCGCGTGCAAGCCCGTTTGACAGGCACTTCTCCGAATACAGGAACTGCGGCAGCGTGACCAGCACCGACACGAGAACTGCGATCGACTCGGCCTTGCGGCGCGCGAACGAGCACGCCGCCGCAATCGTGAGTCCAAGTAGCCCACCCAACAGGCCTGCGGCCCAGAACGCGATGATGGTTGAATGCCAGTGGAGGTGCGTTGTGCGGGTTGCCTTGGCCCAGTCCGTGTACTGACCGTCGAAGTCCAGCCCCGGCCGCCATCCATCGAGCGACATCCAGTGGAACGGCACTGTCATGACGACCGCGCCGATGGCCGAAGACACGAGCACAAAGCACGCGCGGGCCAGCACTTGGCGGAGCGGAGATGTGCCGTCGAGATCCTCCCGGCGGATCACATCGATGTCCTTCAGAAGGTCGCGCACAGACTGGTTGATGCCCAGCCAGAAAATCGCGACGAGCCCAATGGCAAGACGCTCCTCCCGGAAGTTCCCTGATCCAAGGCGAACCATGATCCCCAGAGCTAGAGGAAGCGCGATGAACGCGAGCAGCGCCGGCACTGGCGTGTTGATCCACTGGCGGAACCCGCGTGCCACCAGCTCCACAAACCGCGGTCTTGGAGCTCTTGCCTTGTCCCGGCGCAGCGCCGCCGCTTCTGACGCCTCTAGTGGCTGGTGCCGGGAGATGAGCGCCTCGACCCGCGCTGCGGATGCAGCCACAGCATCCGATCCCTCGATGGTTGCCGCAATCTCGGCACCGTCCGCACCCCACCGCACAGCCACGCACTTGTCGGCGAACTGCAGGGCGTCAAGCGAATGGGTGACCACCACCACTGCGCACCCCTGATGGGCGAGCCTGCGCAAGAGCTGCATGGTCCTGCGCTCGTTGTCGAAGTCGAGGCCTGTCGTCGGCTCGTCCAGGATGACCAGATCCGGGTCACCAACGAGTCCCAGCGCGAGGTTCACCCGTCGACGCTGTCCACCCGAGAGGTGTCCCACGAGTTTCCCGGCGTGGGACTCCAGCCCGACAGACTGCAGCAGCGACGCGACCTGCTCCAACACGGCCTTGCGCGTTCGTGCGGTCCCGCGGTTCGATGGGTGCAGGAGGTACGCGTACTCCACTGCCTGCCACACCGTCAGCTCATGCAGCACCGCGTCATCCTGCGGGATGTAGGCGACGCGCGACTGAATGTGGTATGCGAACTGCGGGAGCTGGTGCGACTCGTAGACCTTGCACTGGCCATCGGCCCGTACGGTCATACTGCCGCCGGTTGGCGTGAGGATTCCCGCGATCATCCGCACAAGGGTCGTCTTGCCTGAGCCGGAGCCGCCAACGATCGCAGCAAGCTCGCCGGACTTGAATGCAACCGTGAAGTTGCGGACCCGCTTGGCCAGGGACAGTTCAGCGGCCGAGATCTCGAACGAGCCCACCTCGGGCGCCTGCACGAATCCCCGCTCCAGGCCACTCCACCGCCAGGCGTATCGCGCTGTGCTGACGATGTCGCCTGGCCTTATGAGCTCGGTCGCGAACGGCTCGCCATTGAGCCGTACGCCTGTGGCATCAAGGCACACCGCACGGAGGCAGTTGTCCTCACGCGGGATCAGTCGCAGCGCCGGCGACTCCAGGTTTCGCTCGAGGGTCCCGCCTTCGGAAGCCGCCACGTCGATGCTGACGCCCACCTCAAGCCGAACGAGCGACTCGCGCTCGCCACCGCAACGTGTCGAATGCGGAGGTACAGCCAAGTCAAGGTCTGCGACGAAGCCGACCCCGTCACCTTGGCCATCCGTGCTCACCTGCCGGCTACCTCCGAGCGCGACCCAGGGAACCAGCACGGTGCCCCCGCCCGACTCGCCAGCAGTGCGGAGGAATCGCACGGCGATCACGCCAGCGCTTGAGAGCCGCGCCTCCATTGCGATGCCATCGGCGATCGAGGCGACTGTCCCGACCGGGACCGACTGGCGCGCGAGCCCTCCCCGGCGCTTCAGGATGACATGAAGCGCTGCTGGATCACAGCGGCCCCCGGACTGGCAGCCCAACAAGGACGCGGCTTCGAGCGAGTGGCCACACGGCGCACGCACGCGCGCGTCGGGCCACCATCGAGGCGCCCTGCACTCGGTGCAGTAGCGGTACATCGTTCACCGAACCTTGGTCACAGTCGTCTTGCCGAACACCTTGAAGGAGGGCCGCACGCGCATCTCCATCTCGAAGAGCAAGTGATCGACCGACCGTTCGCGGTAGTCCACCGTTCCGAATCCTCCGAGCTTGGTCACCACGCCATCCTTGTCGGACAGCTCAAAGCGGGCCTCATCGAGATTGACCTCACCCGTGACCGCCTTGCCGTCAGCAGCCGATCCCACCGTGATTCGCTGAGGCCCGTCGATTGACACGTTCCTGACAATGCCGCCAGACGGGTCTGGCGAGTCGTTCACTCGCTTGAGTTTCACGCTCGTGTCAATGATGACTCCGCGGAGTCGTGGGTCGATCATCGATCCGAGATTGTCTGCCCGAACATACCATGACGCGCCTACCTCGCGTGCACGGTTCGGGAAGATGTAGTGATCCGAGAGTGCGTTGGCACGTGTGATCACGTTCGCCTCGTGATCACTGAGAGTGCAGCCGATCGGCTCGACCCTCACAATGCCCTTACCATCTTCGAAGGTGAGGCTCACCTTCTTCCCATCGAGCATTGCAAAGTCCGGGCGGGGCAGAATTAAGCGGAGGCCCTTGCTGACATCGAGCATGCCGCCGAGTTCGAGGTACTCGTCGATCCCTCGAAGCACCCTTAGTGCCTCAGGAGGCACTTCCCACTGCTTGCCGTTCACACGGTCAATCCAGTCCTTCGTGCCCAGCGTGGTAGCGCCAAGAGTACCGGCACAGAGGTCGACAATCCCGCCAACGAGAGATGACACCAGCCAGGCCTGCCCCTCGGTGAGTTCAAGCCCTGCGCTGACCGCATCGTAGTTGACCACCTCCTTAAAGGTGAATGAGCGCTCCTCAACGATTGTGCGTCCGTCGTTGGAGATCACGTCCCCCGTCGATGTGAGCACCCAGGTGAGGTTGAACTTCCCGGACCCCTTAAGACCCCAGTCCTTGAGGTAGCCATCGCCCGACACCTGAGCGACGGTCTCCGTCTCGTAGCGGTGACCTGGTCTTCGGATGTTGATGATGACCGTGGAATCATTGACCTCGGTATAGCGCTCGGCATCGGGCTCGATCACCCGCGGCCCTTCCTCCTGCACAAGGTCAGCCGGAATCGGCGGCGGGGGAGGCGGCGGTGGAGGCGGCTCGTTCATGAGGTGCCGGATCACGACCACGAGCACCACCACTCCCACCAGCCCTGCCACCACGTACCCAACTCGAGTCATATTGCTCATGAATGCTCCCGTCTAGTTGCGAACCATTGCTCGATCACTGCCCCTGCACGCGTTCCAAAGTCGCGCTGATTACCCCCGCTGAGCCTTGCTGAGCTTCGACCCTGACCCCACTACCTGTGAACACAAGGTGACCCCTGCAGAGCAGAGGGTCATCTCCATAGCCATCCTCCCACACGGCGATCTCAATCCTACGGCCGTCTGGAACGTAGAGCTCGCCAAGCTGCTCTGCCTCCGGAATCATGAACACGAGCTGCCGATCGTAGTTCTCGTCCATCTCTTCATCTGCATTAGTAACCACCGGATAGCTACGTGTGATCTTCGCGATCCAGTCGTCACCGAACCGGTCCGGCACCTTGGCGCGCAAGCGAATGACGATCGCATTCACGTTGGGGTACTTATTGATGACGGCCATGCCATCAAGTCCAAGTTCCTCAGCCACATGGTTGTAGTGCCATTGTGCGCGATACTGCTTGTTGCGCTGGCCCTCCTGCAAGCCTTGGATACGCACTTCAACCATCTGGTTGATCTCGCTATTCACCACCCCACCAACAAGGAGGGAAAGCTCCGTCATCGCGTGGCTGAACGGCGGAACGCGCGTGTGGCCCTCCGCATCCATCACGGCTGCCACGTACGCCGCGACAACCGGCTTGGCCAGAGACACAACACCCTCGCGTGGGAATGCCTGGGAATCCTTGCTGACCACTCCATGCCAGTCCAAGACATCCTTCGCAATCTCGGCCAGTGGCTCCTTTTTGCCGAGTCGTTCCGTTACACGGGTCTCCTGTGCGGTTGCCACACGTGCTGCACGGCTATGCAACTCCCCGCGCATCCACTCGGTTATGTCTGGTGCACGCAGCTGGCTACACACTTTATCAGCCGCGAACAATAGGGCGTCTCTGCGGACCAGATCCTCCGTCTGCGTGTCTAGTTCCTCCAGTAGGGCCACCTCGAGCGGACGACGGGCCTCCTCGATGCGGGGCTTGGCCTCATCTTTATGCTGTCGCAGTTTGCCGCCAAGCACCACGTCTCCGGGGTCGTCGTCCAGGTACTTCTTGAGTGCGGCGACGTATTCGTCGATCTGTCGCCGGGGTGCGCCTTGGTCGAGGGGTGCTGGCCTGATCTCTCGCCAGCGGGCCTCATCCCCGGCAGCCCGGAGTCGGTCCAGTAGCGGATCCGTGCCGAGGCCCATGTCCCGAAGCGCACGAGCGGCAGCCACAATCTCTTGGTAGGACGCGCTCTCCTTTGCCAGCACGGTCTCGGCACGCACCTGGGCGAGTTTGATCTCGAGTTGACCGACGGCGACGGTGGCGTGCTCGGCGAAGGGCCTGTGCTGCTTGAGCAGCCCAGCAATGGCATTCTCCATCTCGATGCCCCCAGTGGCAGGCCGCGCGATCATCTCCTCGGCTCTTCGCTTCCACTCGGACTGCTCCTGAGCGCACTGCACCTTGAGGCGCGTCAGGCGGTCGTGCGACGCCCCGCGCCAGAAGACCAGCATCGGGTGCTGCTGCAGGAGCGCACTGAGATCGGCGCTGCGCTGAAACACATCGATGTCTGAGCGCTCCTCGATCGCTCGCACGCGCGCCGCAATGCGCGCATCGATCCATGCCATCGACGCGACCACGATCGCCGCACACGACAGTGCCGCGATCGCCGTCGTCCAAAGGATCCGACGCGGACGGAGTACACCGAGCGATGACAGTGCCTCGCCCGCAGTCGCGAAGGCCGGCGGTGCATGTCCAGCGAGCCGCTTCAGGAACTCCCCGAACTCCCTCGGACATGCTGCGATCGCCTCGTAGGCCGCCGGATCCCGCATGGTGGGCTCGCGCCCAAGTGCCATTGTCCAAGCGACGTCGTATGCAGCGCTTTGCCATGTCCTGCCAGGCTCATCCACCCAGAGGCAGCGGTCGAGAATGTTCAGGACCCATCGCCCACGCTTGTCACGCGCCAACCAGTCCACTCCCGCCGGCCCAGGTACCGACCCGCTCGCGAAGAGCTTGAGTACCCGCAGCGCTCCTCGCAGTGCGTCTTTGCACTCTTTTGCCGTGGCACGACCGGCACGACCGGTCACGGTGACCGACATACGGCGTGCGGCATGTTCCTCGAAGACAGCGCTCACGATCAGCCATGTGCCACGGACACCGTCGGACGAGGCGCTGACTAGAGTCACGTTCAACTCTCGCCCCAGCTCGTTGAGCACATTCTCCAAACGCTGTAGGCGCCCCCTGCCCGCGGCACCAGGATCTGCGAAGATCAGGACAGCCGGCGAGCCATCCCAAGTGCAGGAGCACTTGAAGACCTCGCCTGCTAGCTCGGCAGCGCGGTGACCCGAAACCACGGCTTGCGGCGGAAGGTCTGCAGGTAGGCGCGGCTTGTCCGGTGGCATAGAGTGATGAACTCCCGTGGAAGGCAGCGCGCCGTTCGCGCTAGCCCCCCCCTTTATACTGCATTCGGGGTACCGCGTCCAGTTTCTGAGACAAGTTGAAGTTGGTACTCACGCGGCCTCCCCGAGGAGGATGCGTCGGTGCGCTGCGGGCGTTCGGTAGCCGATCCGCCCGATGATCCAGTGGTTGTTGAAGCGAGGGCGATCGAGTTTGTTTCAGGGGAGTGTCCCCCTGTCACCTCCACAACAAACAGAGCCACCGACCTGTTGGTCGGTGACTCCGCGCAAAATACTCTCTGAGCTATTTCGGTCAGCGCCAGTGCTTGAAGTTCCGAACCTGTTGACGCAGACGCTCGCGGTCGACGGCATTTGTCGGGCTAAAGCCGTTCCAAGGGGTGACGGACTGTCCCGGCGAAGGGACCTGCCTGTTCAAGTTGTGGAGCGCGCTGCTGTCGCTCACTCGTCTTCGATGCAGTCGGGCCACTGCGGAGCCGATAGGTCCCCCTCTTCGTGGTCGTCTCCGAGTACCCGCGACAACTCTGCCACTCGGTCCAGAATGAGCGCCTCGCGCCGTAAGGGAATCGTCATGAAGGAAATGGAACCGTAGCGCATACCGCGGGGGGACGGGTACTCCATCGCCATCTGTGCTTCCATGTATGCCTCCCAGCAGCGCTGTGACTCGGCGGCGACTTCGCGCGCGAGTTGGGCGCGTGGGCCATCCCCCGTGACTGCGTTGTCAATTCGCACAAGCATGTGGTCGAGTTTGGCGCGCGCCAAGCTCTCGCCGCTACGTGACGGTGATAGGCACCTTTCCTATCCGGCTCGCTCGTAGAGGTAGCGCTGGAAACCTACGAACATCTTGCCGACAACTTCCGCCTCACCAAGATCCGCGAGGGCATCTGAGATCGAGTCGCGGTACTTGAGGCGGAGCAGTGGCGTCAGTTTCTCTTGGTCGAGTTCCTCGACGCCGACTTCAACATAGTGCTGCAGCACGAAGTCGAGGAACGCCTGCTGCTTCACACTGAAGCTGCTGTAGACGCGCATTCTGGCATGGGAGGCCCGCACCTCCCGGGTCACGGGCGTCTGTGCGAAAGCGACGTACGCGAGCACATCGAAGAGATCGCTCGACTCTGCATCAATGATCCGCTGCATTTCGGCGAGCTGCTCATGGCCGAATCCGCGCTCCGCCAGACCCTCGAGCAGTTTGCGCCTGGTGTCCGGTGTGCTCCAGATCTCCCGCAACTGGTCCTCGTTCCCAAAAAAGTGCGGCAGCCTGCCGAAGAGGAGCTCCATGAACTGCTGGGCGCTCATCGGCTTGCCGTCGGGGTGCCAGAAGCTCGTGCAGGTCATGTGCTGAATGTGCCGCTCCTTGCCGTCGGCCAGCTCGACCTTCACCCTCTTTCGAGGCGGCGCCGGTCCGTCCACTGATTGGGGTGGCTTGGGGTCGACCGGCGGCGGCTCCGGCTTGGGGTCCTTGGACTCAGGATCCAGCGGCTCGCCGTCCCACTCGGGGTCGGCAAAGTGATTGTGCGCCTTCACGAAATCGTAGATCGTGAAGTAGTCCTTGCCATCGCAGAGCCGCGTACCGCGCCCGATGATCTGTTTGAACTCGATCATCTGGTTGATCGGGCGCATAAGGACGATGTTGCGGATATTGCGAGCGTCTACCCCGGTTGAAAGCTTCTGCGACGTAGTCAGGATCGTCGGGATGGTCTTCTCATTGTCCTGGAAGTCGCGCAGATGCTGCTCGCCCAACTCACCGTCGTTGGCGGTGACCCGGTGGCAGTAATTCGGATCTGTGCTCTTCTTGAGTTGGTTGACGAGATCCCGCACGGCGAGCGCATGGTCCTGAGTTGCGCAGAACACCAGCGTCTTCTCGCCCTGGTCGATCTGCGACATGAACACCTCGACGCGCTTCTTCTCCCGCGCCTTGATCTCGATGATCTTGTTGAAGTCGGCCTCGCTGTAGCGCCGCCCCTTTTCGATCTCCCCGTCCACGACGTTGTCGTCGGGGGTGTAGACGTACTCATCGAGCGTCGTCGAGATCTGCTTCACCTTGAACGGTGTGAGGAAGCCGTCGTTGATGCCGTCCTTGAGCGAGTAAATGAAGACGGGCTCTCCGAAGTAGCGATAGGTGTCGGCGTTCTCCCGACGCTTAGGCGTGGCGGTAAGCCCCAACTGTACGGCCGGCGCGAAGTACTCCATGATGCTGCGCCAGTTGCTCTCGTCGTTCGCACCGCCCCGGTGGCACTCGTCAATGACGATGAAATCGAAGAAGTCGGGTGGATACTCACCGAAGTAGGGCGAGGGCGAACCATCGTCCTTCGGTGGCCCGCTCATGAAGGTCTGGAAAATGGTGAAGAAAAGGCTGCCGTTCTTCGGCACTCTACCTTTCTTACGAATGTCCTCGGGCTTGATGCGCACCAGTGCGTCTTCGGGGAACGCGGAGAATGCGTTGTAGGCCTGCTCCGCCAGAATGTTCCTGTCCGCGAGGAACAGGATGCGTGGTCGGCGGGTCGGCTCGCCGGACAGATTCCAGCGCGAGTGGAACAGCTTCCATGCGATCTGGAACGCAATGAACGTCTTTCCTGTGCCTGTGGCCAGCGTCAACAGGATGCGCTCCTGCTTCCGCGCCATCGCCTGCATCACCCGCTCGATGGCGATGTCCTGGTAATACCTGCCCGGATGCGACCCGCCTTTGTCCTCGTAGGCCACCGCCGCAAAACGATCCCGCCATGCATCCGACTTGGCGAAGGTCATGGCCCAAAGCTGCTCCGGCGATGGATAGGCCGTCACGTCACCTTCCTGCCCCGTTGCCATGTCGATGCCGTAAATGCCCGTGCCGTTGCTGGCGTAGGTGAAACGCACCGCCAGCTTGCCCGCGTAATCCTTGGCCTGCCCTACGCCCTGCGTGAGAGGTTCCGTGTCCGCCTTGGCCTCTACCACGCCCAGCTTCGTGTTGCGATACTCCAGCACGTAGTCGGCCTTGAGCGCCTTGCCGCGCCTTCCGCGGCCCTCGATGCGCCCGGGGCTGATGAGGTATTCGCGGCGGATGCGACTGCCTTCGACCACACCCCAGCCCGCCGCCCTTAACGCGGGGTCAATCAGTTCGGCTCTGGTCTCGGCTTCGTTCATCTCATGCCTTCATCAACTTGAAACTGACGTGGTAGCGATAGAAGGAAATGGTGGGCGTCAGGTTGAGGGCACGCCGGATTTTCTGATCATCCTCGTGGGCAATAATCAAGCCCCGCACTTTCTGCCCATCCTCAGCAAGTTCTTCCTGCACGAAGCTCATGTAACGGAGTGTCTGTCCGACCACCACATCACTGGCGCGTCCCTTCTTCAACTCAACCACCAGCAAGTGCGTTTTGTCTTTACTGATGGCCAAAATATCGAGCGGGCCGGTATCAGTCTGGTATTGCTGGGCCTTCTCGCCATCCTCTTCGTAAATCTCATAGTCCTTACCGAGTTCGGTGTGTGACCAGTTCCTGACGAGAAAATCCTCCAAGTGCGCCTCCATGGCGAATGCAGAGGCATCCTCAACCGTGGTGTCAGTGGAAATCAGTTTCGGAACTGAAACGCCGCCGATGAGCTTCTCAATCTCTTCACGATGCTGAGTGATATTGCTGACCGTGCCGATTGAACCCGTGGAGTTTCGCAATGCCTCGCTCATGGCGGCCCGGTCGATGGTGACATTCAGCCAGGTGACAGGGCGGCGGTGGAAAAGAACCTTGCCGGGCTCGTAAAAGTAGCCACCACTGACTTCACCGATGCGATACTTGCCGGTGCCATCGGGACACAGCACCACGTCCCCTTTCTGAATCCCCTTGGACACCGTCCACACCGCGCCGCAGGCGAGTCCGGCGCCGATTTTGGTCTTGTTCGGATGCGCCGCCAGGTAGATCGGGATGAATTCCTTGTTAAAATCCCGCCACAAGTCGGGGAGTTTCTTGGTGAGATCCTGATTGATGCCGAAATCGGTGCCGATGAAACTGCCGACGAAGCATTCGTCGGCGTGAATGCTCCTTTCACCCAACATGACTCGGTAGTAGCTTTTCATAACTCAGAGTTCTCCGGTGAAGGCTTGGTGCAGGAGGGATTTCTTCAACGCCGCCAGCGCCGCCTGCTTTTGCTCGTAGAGCCGCGTCAGCCGTTGGGTTTCGGCGGCGAGGGTGTTTGGGAAACTACGCATCAGGGTTGTCGTTGAGGATCCGGTCAAAGGAAGTCGCGACATACTTCTGGAACTGCGGCTTTACATGCTCCGTCTGTGTCTTAGTGTTCTTACCGTTGAACCAAATCGAACGCTTCCCGACATTCTTCCCGGTCTTGTTCTGCACCGCCTCCTTCAAAAACTCGTCCGAAGACAAGATCCAGATTGTGTCCATCCTCTCCGCATAGAACACGAACCAATAGCCCCGGCGGTGGGCATGCGTCATGGCCGCAAACAAGGCGGCATCGCCGAAGACGACATCCTTGGAACGCGCCTTGATTTGCACCTCGACAAAGCTGCCATCCGGCTTCTTCACCACCGCATCAATGGCGTCGTCATCCACGAGCGGCAGATACACATCCAGTCCATCCTTCAGCATCAGGCCCACGATGTAATACTCGATGCGTTTGCCGAACCCGGCACTGTGGCGATGGCTGATTCCCATAAATCACAATTCTCCGGTGAAGGCTTGGTGGAGAAGCGACTTTTTCAACGCCGCCAGCGCCGCCTGCTTTTGCTCGTAGAGCCGCGTCAGCCGTTGGGTTTCGGCGGCGAGGGCGTCGAGATGCTCGGTCATTCGCGCTTGCTCATCGCCCGGTGGAATC
>Ga0194115_10004230_pt1 | contig 15652 bp, 13 predicted proteins | sample TA2MahsurfametaG_3_FD_148656 | JGI IMG/M metagenome (GOLD analysis project Ga0194115, IMG submission 148656) | Freshwater microbial communities from Lake Tanganyika, Tanzania - TA2015002 Mahale S4 surface | ecosystem: Environmental > Aquatic > Freshwater > Lake | place: Tanzania: Lake...
GATTATTGATGTCCCTACTAGAGAGATTGCCTTAGAGCTAGCAGCTCGGGGTTCGAAGGCCTGTAATCGCAGAGTTGAGCTAAGACCATTACTGGGTTAGTAGATCTGCTTAGAAAACTTCTGCAAGCGCTTCTTGGAATTACTCTTATCTATACCGGAACGCTTCATCTAACAACGCAAAGACTAGAGTTCCAAGCTCAAGTTCCCCCTTGGTTAGGTCTTGATCCAGACTTTGTAGTTCTTACCTCTGGTTATGTTGAGATAGCACTTGGTATTTCATTGCTTACTTTGTGGAAATTTCGAAGAGAGTCTGGAGTAACCAAAGTGCTCCTCTTGATTGTTATTTTTCCTGGAAATATTTGCCGGCATGTTTATGACATTAACGCGTTCGGCCTAGGTACCGATCGAAGGCGCCGAATACGGTCGTTGCTCCAACTAGTTTTGATTTTATGGGCGCCTTGGTCAACTGACGCTATTAGACAACACCTCTTGTGCGTCCGTCAGGATTGAAACCCAAATCCTCTGATCCACAGTGTATGAATTTCTAGAAACTATATTCGTCTGCAAAATCACGACGTTCTTGACATGTTTTCTAGCAATCTCTCGACCAAGCGCTCTCTACCTATATCTAAAGAAGATTTCGCGCCTTCAAAATATGAATTGTAAGAGCCTATAAAGGCTGACACTACTATGACTCTCAAGAGTAAAGCGATAATCTTTTATAGGCGTAGCCCCTATAATTTCACGCGCTCTAATACCCAAATTTTTCTTAAGCTGATTTTGCTAAAATCAAGACCCTGAAAGTAAAGGGCTTCGGCAAAACAATCGTAATTCGATCGTCATGTCACTACAATATACTCCTATGTCTGCCGTGTCTTTAATCCCCTGGTGAAAGACCTTAAAGAGTGTTTCGTACATCGCAGAGACAAGGAGAAATTTATTTCACAAAAATTAATCGTTCTCATTAGCGACCAAAGGCTATATGAGTCTTTTGTAACTTCAGGATTGCTCGATTTCACTTTCGATTATGATGTAACTATATTTGTGCCTGATAACTGTACTAAGTTAATTTCTGAAGACTTAATTAAGAGAAAGTTTATTGTTATAGATAGACGTGTAAAAGACTCTTGGAAAAATCCAATTTTGATAAACTTAATGACTTTTGTCTACCGCAAAAGAAGTAAAAGTTTTGAAACTCGAATTCGCCGTCTTGCAGGATTACCTCCACACAAAAAGATTAGTATTTATAATCTACTGCTCGTTCGAAAATTTCAGTTCGTACTGATTAAGATGATAAGTTACTTTACCCTCTTCAAGCTCCCGGAAAAGATAATCAGGGAGTGGGCGTGTAAAAATAAGATAATTAAAAATTACTTCCGGTTATTTCGTCCGTCTCACCTTATGATTATTTCTGGAGGATCTTTCTCAAATATTGAAAATATTTTTTTACACTATGCTCATAAGAATCGCTGCAAAACAGGACTAATTGTAGACAATTGGGACAATTTGTCGTCAAAATCCGTTTTTGCTTACAAACCTAATATTGTGGGAGTTTGGGGAAACTCTATGAAGTTAGATGCAGAGACAATTCATGATTTCGGCAGTTCCTCTACCAGAATTATTGGCAGCTCTCGTGTAAATCGTCGACACAAAGAAGTTTTAGGTTTAGCTTTGAAGCCACAAATACTTTTTGCCGGGTCAGCTAGAAAGTACTTTGATGAACTTGAATTGCTCAAATACACTATGACGTTAGCAGCTAAATACTCGTTAAAAGTTATCTACCGGCCACACCCAGCAACTTACGTGGGAGATTTAGAGGTATTCAATTCTTCTGCTCTAGCGTCGATGTCAATTGTGAACATAGAACCAAGTCACGGTGCCAGAGACGGTAACCCTAAAATGGATTCGGCCAACGCACTTACATCTCTTGTTACATCAATCAAAGAATCGCTTTTTGTAGTTGCCTCTCATTCAACAGTAATAGTTGAATCACTATATTTTGGTAAGAGAGTCCTCTCTTATTCAACGCTTGAGTCTCATGATGTCTGGGGTGAATTTGTATGGGATTCTTATACTCATCTATTGGAATTAAAGACCCACCCATTCATTTATCACGCTCACAATTTAGAGCAATTTGAAAGGCAATTTCTGCATATCTTTGACAACGCACAGAATCGACAAGAAATCATAAACCAGATACCAGAAATCTTACCCACATTTGATGGCGATTATAAAGAGCGCTTATTGAATTTCGTCAATGAGCTCCTTGACATGAAATAATGTTGGGTTAAGTGATTAGTTTTACCATTTTTACAAAAGATTTGGCCAGACTCAAATAAGTATTTCCTGCCCAAGCTTTGCCCAAAGGCGTTTGAGTAAATCTCTGTGGCTGGCTTGTGACGTGTCAGAATTTGAGTACGAATGTCTTCTTTACAGGGTAAAACAAATAAGGCACCACTCAAAGGACCTGCCGCATTAGCTCCATACCCCGATCTAACTTTAGTCAATGCTATACATAACTTCTTTCATTTTGAATTTTAATTCTCAGGTATAAAGTCTTTTTTTGCTAACACATCACTACTCTGGCCTATACTTGAAGATACGACAGGCACACTTATAATTACAGCTCAAATATAGATTAGGGTCGCCCTCACATATTGAAAGAGTAGAAAAGTTAACGTCCTCACATCAATCTAGGATGATTAAATACGAACAAATATGTACTTCAGGAATATTTGAGGTCGCACGCTATCAAACATATGAGCCTAATCATTAATCTGTGTAAAAACTCAATGTTAGGCAAAAAAACCACCCTCTTAATTGACCAAAGATTCTTTGATGGTTTGCAATCACCAACCGTCTGGACATTTTCTTGGAGTCCTTATGAAAAGACACAGTTAAAGTCGACTTCTTAATTTATGATGATCATCTTTATACTATTAAGACCGAGAAAATCTAAGATGCATTCGAAAGATTCGCCAAGGGTAAAATATTCCTCACTTAAGTCTCAAATTTCAATCTGATGTGATTTGCTAAAAAAACGTTTAGGATGTAAAGAATGTTATTATGTCTTGGAGGTCTTCCCTTAGTTTCGTGAGTTGACGAATACTGACTGGCTGGCAGAAACTTTTGGCTAGTATCGATCTCTGTAATACGATAATTTAAGAGTACTGATTTGGTAAAAGACAAGCTTGTTATTTGTAAAACGTGTACCAATTGCAAATTTTATGGCGACACGCTCCGAAACATTGCGTGAAAATCTGTATTACAGGTCTTTTTCTTGTAGCTCTTAAATTACATTACACCTCTATAGCTCTCTTGTAAATTATCGGATAAAACCACTGATTTTCAAAGTTCTTGGACGAAAATTCATACCTTATTTGATTTCCAATTTTGCCGTATACTAAGTACGTGTTGCAAAAACCATACTTAAAAATATTCTCAGCTAAATATTCCAGCTATATTTCTTGGCTATTAACGCTAAGATACATCATTAAGAATCGTGGGCATAAAACTTTTGGATCACAAGAGGTTATTAAGGCCCTTGACTTCTATCGCTTAAGTTGGAAGTCCGGCCTTCAAGACCAACTTATGGCCGCCAGATTAATTAACCAAATAAAAGTTGGGCTAGCACCGAGTAAAAGTCCATTGAAACTCACCAGAATTGGTCCTCAGCATGATGCCGGATATTACTCGCATGAATTTAACGCACCTCTATTTATGATATCTGGTGGAGCTGGCAAAAATATTGACTTTGAGCTTCATTTTGCTCAACGAAATGCAAGTGTGGTGATCTATGATCCCACCGTAGCTAGTTTGCCAGCTTTTCACCAGAATATTATCCATAAGAAGTTTTTTCTAGGTAGTGCGAACTCCGCAGATAAAAAAGTACTGTCATATCAGGAGATGCTTTCAATCGAAAAAATTAACTTATCAAATTATAGTATCAACATTCTCAAACTCGATATCGAGGGGTCAGAACTTTTTTTTCTAGGAAAAGAAAATTGCAGTTTAGATATGTTTGATGAGATCATTATTGAAATTCATAATCTATATCGAATACTTGACTCAGATTTTCGTGGAAACCTAGCTATTTTGTTATCCAACCTCTTACATCGGCACATACCAGTCATGACCAACGCTAATAATAATGGTGTGAAATTTTGTATTGGTGACAATACCTGCCCCGAAGTAATCGAAGTTACTCTCCTTCATAAAAAATATTTTTTGCGAGGAATAAATAGAGATTTTGAAGTTCCTTCACCGATGACAAATAATATAGAAAGAATAGGCATTTCTTTTTAACAAATTGTTTGGTAAATTTGCGACTTCTAAATGATTTATTTACATAACTTTGTATCGTTTCTTCTGAGCCTTCTTCCAGAGTAGTTTTTAGATCTCCTCCAATAGCGTGATATCCTTTTCTTTGTTTGTCACCCACCTCTCGGCAGAGTTGGGTGGCTCTGTAAGAAGCTTTTGTGAACGGAAATAATTGTAAATTGTGGGTGTTCCTGTGCTGTATCCTCAACTGAGATCTCCTCGTTAGAACTAGTATTTAAGATTACAGTCATACGAGTTTTACAGAAACAGTTGGTGAGTTTCTACAGCTTCTTAGACACATCAAAAGGTTCTCATTTGCACCCCAAACTTAAATCTACTATTTTCAGTCTTTTGATATACTCAGAAATTAAATATTAATTAGCTCTCTATGGTCCCCAACTTTATGAATTTTAATGCCACATATTGGACTTCTCTGCATGCATAAATCTAAAAAGTGTGAATGCGGAGGCTGTATTGCCTACTAGAGAATTCTAGTCATGAATCAAAAATTTAAACATATAAATTTTTACACGTCGTCCCAAGGATATATTGGCTTTCCAGAAGTAAAGGACGCAAATCTTCCTCGATAATACCCCGCATTTCTTAATTCTACCTCGCTGGGATTTATAAAATCCATCTTTGTAGCCAATTCCCAGGCTTTAGAATTGCTTGTGAGAAATTCGACAAAAAACTCGTTAGATGAAAAGGAAAAATCTGACAACTCTTTTAACTGTCTAGAATTTATAGATACTGGGCCATCCTTTGTCATTTCTCTTGGTAATATTGTAAAATGTCGCTCTAAGACCTCAGCCCCCATCGCTATGGCTAGTTTCGAGGTTAGCAAAAAGTCCTGAGATGGATTTGAATGATCTGAAAATCCTACCTCGAAGCCAAATAGCTTCAATAGTAACATCCGCGCTAATCGAGCCTCTACTAACTCGCATGGATAGAGCGTTCGCGCGTGCAGTATCGCAACATATTGGTTGTTAGACTTTTGTTTTTGGATATTGCTAATAGTTTTTAAAACCTCTATCCACGGAGTTGCACCAGTGGAAACGAATAATTCCTCTGCAAATTCCATACAATTACGTATAAGAGGCCATGACGCACAATCGTAGCTTGCAATCTTTATACTTTTAAAACCTACTCTCTTCGCTCTCTGTGCCCCAGTGTGAGTAAATACTGTAATCATGGGCGTTAGGTCCACTTCAAGACAAAAGTCAATAAAATTTTTCTCCTCCTCTTCGCTTAATTCAAGAGGTTTAAGCCTTGAATACTCTGCTTCAAAGGGTCGAAATGTTTTACTGTCTTTATTCTCGAATTCAGGTCTCTTATTCAATTCATTTGTATAAATTCCCTGTATCTTTGCATGTGTAGCACCACTCTCTTTTGCTGACACCGTCATTGCTCGCAAAATTTCTTCTCTTCCTAAATGGTTTTGACACATCTCTGCAATTAATTTCACTATAGTCCTTTCCTCAAAAACAATTGGGATCGTCTGTTGCTTCATTTAAATAGTGATTGGCGAGAACAAAATCAGATTCTGAATCGATATTAATCGAGTACGGATTTTTTCTTATTATTCCTACTACTTGTGGATTTGTTTGCAACTTTTTTTTAACTAAGTCTAATCCAATAACGTAATAACCACCATCACGTATAAATAAGTTTGGACAATCCTGCCTCCTAGAATGGCGATACTCGTGGTAGCTTTTTATTCCCTCAAAAAGTCCATCCCCGATCTCACTGTACATTCGAGCTGGGTGAATATCTCTTGTATCCTTTAAAGACACCAGCGACGTAGAACTATTAACGCTATTTGTCAAGAAACTAAGCATTTCACTTAATTCTGCTGCGCTTCGAAATGGGCTTGTGGGTTGAAGAAGCAATACGGCCTTGTACCTTTTCCTTTTTTTACCCTTTTGAAGGTTGGACTCGAAGCATAGATGGTGGATTAAATCCATTATCAAACTGTTGTCTTGAGCGTACTTTTTAGGTCTAATATGGAGAATACCCTTATCGTGCGGGATGCAATCTCCTTCTTTGGGGTTCAAAGAGCTCTTGGATTCTATTTCCGAGATGTTTTCCGCAATGTAAAGCTCATCGTCAGTTGAAACAACAATATCTGCGATACCACTGAAGTGTTGTGCATGAAACATACTCCTATCCACTAACTTCTTTCCACCCAGAATTCTAAAGTTTTTGCCAGGCAGTCCCTTTGAACCCGTTCTAGCTGGTATTACGACAAGTAATTCTTTCATTACTGAATCTTCAAATCTTCTAAACGGATGACTTTAGACATTGTGATTAAATTTACCTTTACTTTTATTAACGATTCCACAGTTCTCATGTTAATCAGTCTCCAAGGGTCGAAAATCCAAACTTCTTGGTTAGTGTTCTTCTCCAGATATTTCTCTAATATACTTAAATTACTTTTATGATTGTTTAAAAGAAGAAAAAGTGAAACTTTAGAGAGTTCCCAGTCGGACATATCCTCTGAATTGAAAATACTTATCGATTTTAGATTGGCAACCGCATCTATGGCGCAAGCTTTAAGACAGCTTTGATCAATCAAGTTAGCGATTTGCACAGGAGTAGAATTGCGTAAATCTTTTACTTCTGGCTCCCCCTTGAAAGCTAACCCTATAAACATAACATATTTTTCATTTAAAGCTGGTACTACTGCCTTTATAAAGTTCGCCAACTGGAGGGGAACAGATTCGTTGAATTTTCTCGCACTAATTATTGGTGAATGTTCTAATGAATACTCAGTCGGTAAATAGTCCATTAAGTATGGATCTTTAGACAAGCAGGACCCACCAACGCCTGGTGAAGGATTTGGAATATTTCCTCTTTGATACCCCATATTTACGCTGTTTATGACATCATTAACGTCAATTTGTTTAGAACGTGACACAGCAGCTAAATAGTTAGAGAAAGCGAACGTGTAGTCGCGATAAGCATTTGCAGCGACTTTAGCCAGTTCACAAGATTCTACGCTCGACATTTTTACAATTGAATCTGAAATTTCTCTAAAAATCGACTCCCCTTTGGCCAAGCATTTATGTGTAACTCCTGCAATAAGTTGAGGGACTCTCTTAATTTCAGATAAAGCGTTTCCTTCGAGGGTTCGCTCGGGCGCCGAGACGTAAAAGTAGTCTACGCCTGGTTTAAGCCCAAAGTTTTTTAGCAAAAACTCTGCGATAAATTTACCGCTGCCAACTGGGACAGTCGACCGCATCACCAGTGTATCACCATGTTTGAGAATAAAACCTAAATCATTAACTGCCTCCATTACAGAATCAATAGATAAGCCTACTTGGCCCTCGATTCGCGGGGTACTCACACACAAAAAGAAATTACAGGACACTCCTACTGGTCGACTGAACTCTTGAAGACTAACTTTTGGGAAGAACTTAACTCCCAAAGTTTCAATGAGTAAATTTTGGAGCCCTGGCTCTTGTACTAGTGTTTTACCCTTTGCTAGGTCCGTGACTAATTTCTCGTTATGATCGTAACCTAAAACGCAATGCTTTGAAGACGTTAGCGTTAGGGCAAGCGTCAATCCTACATAACCCAATCCAATAACTACATTTTGATTTTGTGTATTAGATTGCTGAATAGAGTCGCGCTTAGAGGTATTCACTAAAGAAAGCTACCACAGATTTACTTATGAATTTGGCGGTGTGGTTGAAATATATACACGATCAAACTAGCCTATGGAACCACGTACCCCGTCACGATCGAACGAGACTATAGAGCCGGGTCCCCCTTCACGGCTAAATTAGACTATGACGCTCAAAGGACCCAGCTTAAATTATTAATTTAGTAATCCGACCTCAGGCTATTATTACCATTTCTGTGGACACTATTCTCAAATGTCAAATCACTTGTTTTTAAGCTGGTAATACAACAGGGTATGACACTTTTTATTTTAAATTAAGTTACTAATTGAAGCTTGGTATGCCTACATGCCCTCATAGCCTATAGGTTTTCGTCAGTAAACTAGAATGATAATTAGGCTTAAATTCAACCAATATCTAGTCTTGAATTATTGAATTAAATAAGAGATTTATCTAAATAGTCAAACGTATTCTATTTAAAATCAAAGCTGCGACATTCGATGCAATTTGAGATTTATTGCGCCAATATTCATTCAATGGCTCATGAAAATCTTCGAGGCTTGATGGGGGATCTTTAAGTCTTAAAACTCTCTGAGATGATTGTTTGTCTTCACTCCAAAAATCAGGAATTAAGCCAAGCTTTTCTAGTTCTGCAGAATTTTTGACTAATTCTGGATTTCCGCCATCTCCACACGGCAAGAATATGGTGCCCGTAGAGAGACAATCCCTTATCGTTCCTAACCCAGGTCTTCCAATCAAAAAGTGAGGTTTGTTTTTTGAAGTATGAAGATGAAAAGATTCTTTTTCCACTTTGACTAATCCATGCACATCTATTTCGTTTGGTGAGAACAGTCTGTCTCCTGTTGTTCCATAAGCAATCCAAACTGGATTTAGTTGTCTCCTAAATTTTGAATTCCTGGTGGAATCAGTGTAATAACGTATTAATGGGAGGTCTGTTGAGTGCACTTCCTTTGGCACTGACCACCCAAAGTCTACTGTTCGAAACCATATTTTAACTTTTGGCCACCAGAAATGGGCGTGATATTCTAGAATCTCGTCTTGTATCTTGAGTAGCTTTTGCTTCTTATGTGTTTGCCAAAATCTTATCCAGTCGAAGTGTCCAAGCAAATAGAATTCCTGCACAAATTCAGCTGCCCAGAATGAATTGTCTGAAATTACAGCATCACATGATTCGAGACTTTGGATAACAAATCGGTCTGGTCTGTCTAATTCATCAAGGCGAAAGAATTTTGGGTCAATAGTGTCAATACCATAATCCCCTATTGTAATTACTTTAAGCCTGCCTGTTAGATTTGAGTATAAATTAATCTCTTGCTGCATTAGCTCCGCTTGTCTAGCGGTTACAAAAATTTTTACCTCCAGACCAATATTTATGAAACCTATGGCTAGGTTCAGAAGGCGACGTGCGTGCCCGAACCCATTACGAGCTGCCACTAACCCTACTCTGTCCATAACGGAATACTAGTCTAACCATGTCGCCTATTCGAAATTAAATCAATCCATGAGTGATTCCTTTGACTTAAGATTTGCAAAAGATACATTTTAGTTTTTGCCAATCTTGTTTAAGGACATAACAAGAAGGACGATAAAGTTGAGCTTAACAATCATAAAATCCAAAATATATAAAACTCCAAAAAAACTCGAAGGCATATGAATCTTACACCTTATGACCCATATTCAAATGCTCAGCATTGAAATGTGAGTATTAGCTCTTTTTTTCATTTTTTTCTGAGTTAAACATTGTGAAATTATTTGAGAGTATGCTATCAATAACGATTGATTTCGGCGATGGAGTTATAGTTAGATAAATGCTTATACATTCAATTTTTTCTTATTACAAACCAGCCTCTTCTCATATATCTTGTATCCTTTATAAATTCTATTCTGGCCTCTCCAGTAAACCAATTTAGATACACGTACGGAAAGATTTCAATTTCGCAACTAAATGGATCCAGCGTTGAGAATCCCATTTTTCCACTGAATTCATTAAAATAAATTATAAGGATTCCATTACGAGATAAATCCATGTACATTGACTCTAATGCCTTTTTTGGGGAATTTGCTTGGTCCAAAGAATTAGTATAAATAATATCAAACTTACCAAATTTTTTTGGCATTCTTTTTTGAAAATCATGAACGAACCCATAATCTAGATTACTTACCCAGGGATTTAGATCTGTACCCAAAAAGGTAATATTGTATTTTTTTAGGATTTTCTTGAATGCCAAAATTTCTGTCCCATTTCGAATCCCGTGACATAAAAATTTTAAGTTGTGCCCTGACCTTAGTTTTAATACTTCAGTATTAAGAAAATTTTTTAATGGGTCAATGACTTTAAGATGTTTGTCTATAGTTTGACCTTGAAATTTTTCTTGACTTCCAAAAACTTGAATATCTACATAATCTTCGTATGATTGAACTTTTGATACCACTTCAGGCATTTTGAGACCTTTTTTTAAGTCAAGTACTAGAATTGTTGAAAATACATTAAAAAGTGTTGCAATTTTAACAATTAGAGGATGAAGCAACAATGAAATTTTTCTTTTTTTTCTATTTGCTAGCCTAGATAAATTTTTTCCATTCTTCAATAGAACAACTCCTTAATATAAGTTACTACATTAAAAAACCTACTTTTAAAAACCTTAGTATTGGACTGCTTGTTTACCTTGTAAGTCTCTTGCACAGGATACATGGAACTGACTCAAACTTACTCCATTTGCTCCCAGAACATCTCCATAACCTTCACCGCTTAGTGAACCAAAATCATCAATGGCTACTGTGAAATTGAACAGAAATCTATGCCCCCTAACTACGGGCATTCCCCTATGAATTTGTCTTGTATCTGCAACGTAAATGACCCCTCTTTTGACAGCAGCGCTTATAGGAGTAACTCGTTGCTTTTCCATATACTTAGTGATTTCCTTCTCTGAAAATCGTCTATTGACAAAAAATCGCTTCTTTAAATTGTCTCTACTTATAGGAACGATTTGAGTGGGGCCGTTTACAGTATCTATATCTGTCAATGCCACAAAAAATTTAATAAAATTAAATCCATCACCTGCATCGGTATGCCAATTCTCTGGAGTTGAATACTCTGCATTTTTTTTTGGGAAGCTATGCCAGCATCGGATAGCAAATACTTTTGCGTCACCATTCAAATAATCATCTGCGATGTTTTTCCAAAATGGGTCCATTATTAACTCTTGAAAACCTTCATTTTTAAGGACAGATTTAGGACTTACATACCATATAAAGTCTTGGTTGGGGTTTGGCCTATCATGGAATTTTAAATCTTTATACCTATCCGATTTCCATTCAAGAGAGGAATAAACGGGCTCGTCATTTAACTTGTTTAAGGAAGAAAAAAGAGACGACTCTGAGATATTCATGATCTCTGAATATCCTTGCAATCGAAGATCACTTAAGATCCTTTTATGATTACTGAAATCATAGAATTTTGAGGGATTAATTTCAAGTTTGGGATTTTGGTTAGTCTGGTTTTTGCCCAACAAATTACCTATTTGGCCCGAAGTTGAATAATTTGCATGGGCAATAGACCGCGCAAGACTTCTATGATCCAAACTTAGGGTTTTTCTAAGATAAGAATTGTAAAGTTCTAAAATTTTAGATCGTGATCCAACAGATTGAATGGCGAATAAGAGATGAAAAATTTTTGGAGTTAATTTTCCGTTAACAATTAAATCTTTATTTAGTAATCCCATTAAACGCCCCGTAGTTTTTTTAATCATACTCATATAATACTCCAAACCCGCTTGAATGGTGTGCTACACTCATACTTATGGCTCAGCTTAGAAGCTCGCGCGTAGAAAAATCTGGACGGTTTTTATTCACTAAAAGTGTCGATATAAACTTAACTAAGACTAGGGTCAAAACATTGATTGCAGATGCTTTAAATAACCAGAGTTATGTGTCACTTCATTCCGACCTCGATGTAGATATTTTGCGCACCCTAAATTCTAAAATTGAGATCAGTGATGTACTCGAATCTGATCATCTAAATTTTTTTGATGACAAAAAATTTGTCTTGAGTCGACAAGAGATTGAATGGTTGACGAGGTCGCCTGATTGTAACATCGTTGAATATTTAATTTATAGATATAAATTTCGTAACTGGCCGAGAACAAGGACTCTTGCAGAATTTCCCATACATTTATTAATTGAGCCTACATCGGTTTGTAATATTCGATGTGTTATGTGCTTTCAGATTGATAAGTCATTTGCACAGAAAGAATATATGGGAAGAATGCCAATTGAAATGTTTAATAAGGTAATTGAAGAAGCAGCAGCCAATTCTTGCAAGGCAATAACCCTTGCCTCAAGGGGTGAACCAACGCTACACAAAGACTTGCCCATAATGTTGGAATTGATGTCAAAAAAGAATTTCCTTGATATAAAGGTCAACACAAATGCAACAAAACTAACTGAAGACCTTTGCCGAGTAATCCTCTCCTCAGGTGTTAGTGAATTAGTTTATTCAGTAGACGCGGGCACTAAAGAAACGTATGAATCTATAAGGGTCGGAGGTAAATTTGATAATGTAGTGCGAAATATCGAGAGATTCAATGAAATAAGAAGAGTAGAGTTCCCTGATTCAAGAACGGTGACCAGGATTTCTGGTGTTAAAATTAATGATTCACAGGATATCGACCAAATGACTGATTTTTGGTCAGAGCGAGTCGATGAGGTTACTATCAAGCCTGCCATTCCAAGATGGGATTCTTACAATAACGACCTTACTTATAGATCTGAACCTTGCGAACTGTTATGGGAAAGGCTTTACGTGTGGTATGACGGCAAAATAAATCCGTGCGATTTTGATTATAAGTCATATCTAAGTGTTGGAAATATAAACAATATTACTATCCGAGAAGCCTGGCTTGGGAAAGGGTACCAGAAGCTTCGAGAGGCACACACAGCGGCAAATAGAGGGAGAATCACGCCATGTGATAGGTGCCCAATGTGAGAATGCAATCTCCATTATTTCAAGTTGCATTACTGGGATATGGAAAGCAGGGAAAGAAACTTAAAGATCTATTAGAAAATAACGATACAGGAACTAACCTAATTGTCACTCCACTGGATTTTAGGTCAACTAAAGATCAACAATTAGACTTAATCGCGAGGTGCCGAAGATTCGATGCTTTTGTAATTACAGTACCCAATAAATCCTTAACTGACGAATTGCTATTCTTTTGTCAATTCGAAAAGCCTATTTTAATAGAGAAGCCTCTTGGTGATAGTAAGTTTGACCTCGAGAAACTAAGTATGATTAATGATGAATCCAAGACTAAAATCTTAGTAAATTATCCGTTTCCGTACTCTAAACTAGCCATGCAAATCACAGATTTATTAGACTCCCGGGTTTTTGGCAAAGTATTAAGAATTGAGATAACTCATGGCCATGGCCATGCCTGGACCGCTGAATACCAAGACTCATGGAGGAGTAAGCTTGAATTAGGTGTAATCACAATGTCATCAGTACACCATCTCAATTACTGGGTTACTGTCTTTGGTATTCCTGCTGAAGTTAATACTGTTGTGAGAAATCATGCGAAATCTGGGGATGCACCTGATAGTGGGCATATATATGCCTTTTTCTCGTCAGGGGTTGATTTAAGTGTATTTTCGTCATACGCAATACCTAATATTTTCTCCCTAAGAATAATCGGATCTGAAGGGATCTTCCACTATGACGGCAAATATGCAAAGTTATTTTCCCCACGAGAAGTCTTTAGCATTTCTGGAAGATATACGTCTCCAGAAGCAAAAATTCTTGACGAATTTAGTTTTGAGGATAGTTGGCTCGTAGGACAAAAAAAGATTATAGAAATTTTTTGTCATGAAATACAAACAAAGTCATCTAGTTTTTCCAATTTCGATGATGCTCTCTCAACTTTTGGCTTATTAATACGGAGGTGATCTACTGACGTTTATTTAAGTGTTAGACTTAGTTTCTAAAATTTAAGTTTCCAAAGATTGCAGTATTACTAGTTTTATACAGATTGCGTGCTTATAAGAAATGGATACCAAATCTTCTGATTCTTACCTAATGAATACCTAAACTCTTAAATTGAAGATTAATTCAATGAGTCACTGACGTGCTTTGAGGCATCAGGGGACAAGATTCTCTATCCAGAAAGTTGAATAAGATTATGTGCCCGTAAAATATGAATTGTAGGGACCGATAAAGCGGGACACCCCAATCAATATCAATAATTGAGCACAAGATCTCTTCTGGGGGGCAACTGAACCTCAATCTCGAACGCTCAATAACCCCCATTTAAGCAAATCTACACCTGTTAGTCTTAACGATATGGATGCACAGAGTTTCAGTGCCATTATCTCAGACCCTTATGTGACAGTGATAGACGTTAGGTCCTCCCAGAAGTATGACGATGGACACGTTGTTACTTCAATAGATATTAGTGTTGAGTCTGATCAACCCTACGAACAAATTACAAAGTTAGATAAAGCAAAAATATCCACTCTTTATTGCCGAAGTGGCGTAAGATCAACATTGGCGGCAGATTAAATGGTCAGAGATTGGGTTCCAAATATTCTTTAATCTTGATCAGGGTAGCTTCATGGATTTGGAACTCTTGGGTGCCCTGGCGCAAAAATAAAAATTTATTGGTTGAGATATTACGAAGAAGCCTTACTTTGGCAGCTTATTAGCAACGTAGTGCCAGCTGCACTACCTACCCACATTCTTTACTTGCACCTTCAGACAGCGTTTGAATTACCGCAAATAACGCCCAAATAAAATTCTGACTGGGGTTAAAGTCGCAAAGATTAAGGTGTCGATCGGATTTATCTAGACTAGGCTACAACAAATGATGAAGCTAAAGCTGCTGTATCTAGTTTTAATGTCTCTCTACCTCACCTCCTGCGGCAATACCATCCAGAATTCACCGGGTAACCAAGAGCAGTCACCGTCTGAAATTTCATCAACCTGCCAGAGAGAGGATCTTGAGGGAGGAGCTCTCTGGATAAAGGGTCAACTTGAGGCCTTCGCTGATCCAGATCCTCGCAAAGCATATGGATTTGCCTCTGATGAGTTTAGATCAAATAATTCGCTCGAACAGTTTGCTTCGATTATTAATAGTGGGTACTCGATGCTGCTGAATCTAGATTCATTCAAAATTAGGTCCTGCGAACCGAGTGATAACCTCTTTTTATTTGGCGTAGAAATAGTGGATAAGGAAAATAGTAAGTATGCGATGCAATACATTCTCTCAAAAGTTGGTGACACTTGGGGGGTGGAGGCGGCTTCCGTTACCCAGACGCTTAGTCCGTAGAGTGACTGGAAATTCTATTCAAAAAAGATAGACATTTCGGGCCACTGTCCAAGTCTGCGAGTGGCCCGAAATTTGATTTTAGTAATTACTTTTTTAACAGCGCAGCGGCATCAACGCCAGGAGGCAAGATAACTGCATCAATTACGTGAATGACACCGTTATCCGCCATCACATCTGCTTGAACTACTTTTGCTCCGTTGACGGTCACACCATCTTTTGTTGCTAGCTTAATTGTTTGTCCCTCAACTGTTGCAACATCTCCATCAGTGACATCTGCTGCCATAACCATTCCAGAGACTACGTGGTAGGTCAGGATTTTGACCAAGGTTGCCTTATTCTCTGGTAGTAATAAAGCATCTAAAACGCCTG
>Ga0194115_10004233_pt1 | contig 15643 bp, 13 predicted proteins | sample TA2MahsurfametaG_3_FD_148656 | JGI IMG/M metagenome (GOLD analysis project Ga0194115, IMG submission 148656) | Freshwater microbial communities from Lake Tanganyika, Tanzania - TA2015002 Mahale S4 surface | ecosystem: Environmental > Aquatic > Freshwater > Lake | place: Tanzania: Lake...
CGATGATGGACAGCGTTGATTGATAAAAAGGTAATGACAGTGATATCGCTGCGAAGAAGCTGTTTTGGAATATCGTATGTATTGACCAGGTACTGCTTTGGTCTTTCCTGTTTTGTTGTATGGACGACGCCATGCGATCAAACGATGACCGATATAGTCAATAAATGTGAGCAGCAGATGGATGCCCAGCTGCTGTTCTGTCTCCACTCCGACTTGCAGTTCTTCCGACTTGCAGGGCAGTACATCTGCAACCATCTGTCCAGCGAGGTCGCGCAGCCTTGGGCTGCGAGTTGCGAGGTGCGCGCTACATACATCGCGGAATGCACGTGCATTCCTTCGTCTACAACGACATACGAGTTTGGCTCGCTCGCGGACCCTACGGTACAAGGTACAAGTGTTACTATTTTAGACCTCGAACCTCGAGGTTTGCATTAGCGAGTGGGATCTGGGATGCCAAACTTTCCTCTCACAAAAACCCAGCTGGCTCTCTACTAGAAAGCTATGTACGCGCCAAAAAAGAACATCATGAGAGCTCGAGGTTACGGTAACTGCAACTGCAAGCACCGTTGGCTCCGTGTTCCATACCCTCTTATCGTACATCAATAGTGAGTTAGCACAATGGCAAGTTGGAAAGGATAGGATTTGGCTCGGAATGAGCGTTTGGGTTCATCGAGATTCTCAACCAAGCAGGAAGGATGCCTCTCGACCCTCGTCGTATTTTCAAAGATATGATAGATCTTCTTCCCCAACAATGACCGATTAGGCGATCAAGATAGCGAATTCTAGTCTCTATTTTCACAAAAGACTACATTTTGATTCCATATCCAGTAGTATCGACCAAGGCATGACAGACCGTAGGAACGACGGATTGTTTTCGAAATCGAGCTAAAGAAACGGAACAAATATGTACCGTCAAATGAGTTGGAACACTTCACGCTTTCCGAATCTCTTCCCTTCAGGCATGTCCTTGAAGAACAAAAGAACTACGTGATATTTACTCTTTGCACTACCCTCCTCAACAGTTGCTTGAAGGTGCAGATTCAAGAATCTCCAGGATGTTTACGGGATGGACATGGCGACTGTTCCTCTTGACGTGGATGGGGATGCTATCCTTGATGTTGTTGTTCTTTTCTTCATCTATCTTGTCCAAACGACTTCGGCCAGTAGACGAAACAAGGAACAAACGGCCTAGTAAGAAACATGGACATCGCCCTCAGAGTCCGGTCGGGGATACCCCTCTCCACTTGAGGGTAGAGAAAGAAAACAAAACAAAAGAAAAGGAAAGGAAATTCCAAAAACAAAACAACTGTCATAAAACGAAACAACTGTCATTTGGGGTGGAGGGGTCGGTTTGCAGAGTCGGTTAGCGGCACGGGGCGTTGTGTTTTGGGATGCGATATGCGATTCGAGATCAATGTGGGAAAAGAAGGGGACTTTGTCTTGGGGTTTTCCGAATTGGATTTTTTCATGGATACGATTCTACGATACTTGATCGAATCACCCGTGGGCGATGAAATTCGAATTCGGTGACTATTCGTTTCGGAGAGAGATCGAATGTCATCCATGGACGTTGTGGCCGATGATCTGGTTTTCCAACTAGATGAGTCCATCCAGCAGTTCAAATAATGGTAACCAAAAAGACTAATGCCTTTAAAGAGATATTTCACAGTAGTAGATAAATTATAGCCTGTTGACTTAGTTATGATTGAAAACGAAACGATATCTACCATGAAGTCCCATCGTCGGCCTCATACTTGAGTCTCCGCTTTCCACAACGTATGGTATGTTGTCCATCGCCATGGTCGTTCTGAATGAAAACCGTGTTCCCGCATACACATTACGACACACGACGACGACCCATCCTGAAATTTTATAAAGTCAATTCTAAGGTTTGGCTGCTCGACCTTCAATACTCACATTCGCACTTCGGAAATTCTTTGAAACTGTCCGAGCCTTTTCGACCATACGCTTACTAAGCTTTCCTCGAGCATCATTCGTTGCTACAGCCGGTAAACGACGCCTGTCGACGTCTCCAGTGGTACGACTTTCTGGTCGGACCGAATAATGAAATCCCTTACTGTAGGGGACCCGGACCCGGTTGATTCCACTTTCTGTCTTTCCTTTTGATCCTGACGCAATCAATGAGTTCAAATCTTGATCCTTCCCACCACGATGAGCAGCCTTGGCAGGATTGACGTTCACCTTGGGTTGATGCATTTGCTGGGTACGGGAAATTTGAGAAATTCCGGTCGCTCCTCGGGCGTAATGGACTCGTTCCAAGTCTCGCATATTGCCAGACTTTTGAAAGATGGGACGACTCCATTGATCAATCAATGCCTTCAGTTGTTGCTTCATTTCCCGAGTTTCGGATTTGTGCATGTACAGGGACATGACGGTCTTGCCGAATTTAGATCGCTTTAGATCATGAGGAGTGATACCATTCTCACCAGTCATGAGAGCAATCGTAGTCATGAGACGTGATCGAACTGTGACATTTCCAAGTGTCCCATTCGGTAAGGGTTGGATCCATCTCTTACAAATGACCAAAAGGTCAAGGTCGAGAAGCACCCTGGCCATATCCCGACGTGCAAGAGTCTCACAAACTTCCTTGAGCATGCCCAATTTCTTCATTGCTGGACGTTTTTGAGCAATCGCTTCATCATCTTCATCGGCAGCCTTGGTCATCCGCGCGAGGAATGGTTTCGCTTCTTCTTCAAGTTCGGAAAGTTTTTTCTGCGTACGCTTCTTCTTCGCCATCTTCTTGACGGCCTGCATGATGGGATTATCATCATCGTCTTCTCCCGCCAGCTCTTGACGTTCCGATCGTTCTCGGTCTGATCCCACTCCCTTGATTTTTTTCTTCTTCTGCCGGTCTTCCATAGCCTCTCCATGTTCATCGTCATCAAAATGTTGATCAGCGTATAGTTCTCTAACCGCCTCTTCGTCATCTCCTTCGGTATCGATGAAGTCATTATCTTCTTGGGTCCTAACGAAATCGGCCGAATCGTACGATTCTTCTGATTCGTATCCATCGCCAGTTTTCCGATCCTCGTCGCCTCCTCCTCCTCGTCCACCACGTTGTCCCTTAGATCCCGCCCCACGAGTAGTGCTTTGGCTTTGTTGTTGTTGTTGCTCTTGACGTTTCTTCTTGGTCAAGGCTTCCATCCTTTCTTTCTTGGTCAGGACTTTTTTCTTTGGGGTAGGATCCTTTTTCTTCTCATCATCTGAATCGCCAAAAAGTCCTTCGTCATCACTGTCATTATCCGCATCTAACGCAGACCCGCCAAATCATAATCGTTACAGTTCATGTCGTTACAACACCAAAACAAAATTTGAAACATGCCACAAACAATAGATTTATAGCGTGAGTGTCCATGGATTCCTTCACGTCACCAACAAAACGGCTCCCCTTGTTCTTGTTCTTCGTTTCCTCAACGTAAACAACCAGTAAAGTTAAGTTAACCACCAACAAAATCAGCAGGTAACCAGCCACCATCGCTTTCAGTAATGCAACTACTGCAACGGCCACGAACGAATGAAAAGAAACCAAATCCCCCAAAAAATTTAAACGTACCTGGAATGTCTCGTTTGCGTTTTTTATTCGTGGCAGTAGTAATTTTCTTCTTCTTCGCAGCGACTTTACTGTTGGCAATTAACTCGTCTGTATCACCTCCATCACTCTCGGCAAAGAGATCATCATCATCGTCATCATCGTCGTCCGACATGGTTGGGAGGTAGTAATGTTATTGTAGAAAGTGGTATTTGTAGTGAGTACTAGTCGATATCGTCGTGTGTGATGGTTTGTCAAGCAACCAATCGATCAATTACTGCTTGTCTTCGTTCACACGAAGATCATGGCGTGTTGGGTCATTCACGCGTACCTTGTCGCTCGTCCAACACTTGTCTCTCCATTGCGGAGCAACACACAAACAACACGGTGGATCATCGTGAGTACGGGTACCTCTCGAGTAACGGTAAAACCAGTACATATATGGATTGGTACCTTGAAAACGGGGGGGGGGGACCCCCGAATCGTCCTACTAACAGTAAAGTGCTCGGGGGAATCGTGTCTTCGACGAAGTTCCATAGTCGTCCTCCTTCGTGAATCTCCCTCCAAATGCCTATTCTCGCTTGCCAATAAGATTCACGGTCAACTAACCCAACTTATTTGTGACGGTCACTTTCAAACTTTCAAACTCTCCAGCTGAAATTCTACTTTTTGAAGTTGATTTCATTTCCCTTGTTACAAGGACACAGCTCTGTCTTTATAGAAACACACACAAAAGCCCGACTACCACAATAGAAATTCACAGAATGAAATTTTCAACGCTCTGCCTGAAAGCTATTCTGTTATCGTCGACGACTGTCGGAGTCTTCGCATCGACGACGACGACGACGACGACCCCATCGGTATTGGAGATTCCCTTTATTACAGCAAAGGTGACGATGGATGGAGTCGTCCAAGAGGTCGTTGAAGGGGGGGACTATATTTTGGCGGAAGTCGAAGGATGTTGTGATCCTCCCTCCTCATCGGTGGCCGTCGACGACGGACGAAAGGAAGTGTCTGACTACAAACCAAGACGTATCGGACAAATGCCACAAATGAATCCTCAACAAACATCACAAATTTTAGAATCTGCCAAGGAGGCATGGAAGGGTGGGATGGGAATCTGGCCACAATTATCACTCAGAGAACGTTCCGATGCCCTAAAGGATTTCTTAAAGGAATTATCCAAGGAACGGGAAGTCATCGTTCAGACATTAATGTGGGAAATTGGAAAGAATCGGAAGGATGCAGAAGCTGAATTTGATCGGACAATGGAATTCTGTTATCAAGTTTTAGATGTTGTTCAGACAGATCCAGATTTTAATGGTCAATGGCAAACAATTGGTTTGACTCGGGCCGTCGTCCGAAGGACTGCCATTGGAATTATTATGTGTTTGGGACCGATGAATTATCCTCTCAATGAAACCTATGCGACTTTAATCCCAGCCTTACTTATGGGGAATGTTGCCATTATGAAAATCCCCACTGTGGGTGGTCTTGCCCATCTACTAACAAGTAAGTTGATGACATGTTGGTCCTAGTTCTTGCATGAACGACGCCAGATCAAGGTCATACTTTATGTTCATGAGAATATTGGAACGATGCCAAAAACATAATCATCTTACACAATCTTTCTTTCCTGCTATTACTCTTGCCATACAACCAAACTCAAAATACCGGTAATCTCTTTATTTATTTCTCCTTCGCCTGCACGTATGGACTTTATTCGAATCTACGCCATCTCCGCGCATTCCCAGTGGATGCCTTTGCGAAAACCTTACCACCAGGCGCCATGAATTTCGTATCCGGTAGGGGGAGAGATACGATGCCCCATCTCATGAAGTCAGGAGATATTAATGCGTTAGCCTTTATTGGTGGATCTAGGGCAGCTGATGATCTGATTCGGCAACATCCACAACCTCATCGACTCAAGGTATTTTTGCAATTGGAAGCCAAGAATATGGGTGTACGTTCGTTTTGTTTTGGGGATTTGTGTGTTTGCTCGGTTTGTCTTTGGTTCGAGGCGTTGGACTCGTTTTTTTGCAACCCATCACGGTGTGCTAATCAATTCTTTCCACCGTTTTCCTTCCTTCAGATCTTTCTTCCAGATTTGTTTGCACCTGGTAAAGAATCGGAACTGTCAAAGGCCTTGGATCAAGCAATGCTGGGAGCTCTCAGTTTTAATGGACAACGATGTACTGCACTCAAAATTTTTCATGTCCCTGTAGCGAATGACGGTTCCTCATCGTATGCCGATTCCTTTGCGAAGGCCATTGCAGATCGAGTCGAGCAAATCCCCGTCGGTCTACCATGGGAAATTCACGGTGGAAAGGACGGAACATCCACATCAACGTCGTATTCCAGTATAACACCACTTCCAGGAATGAAACGGATTGAATATATGAGAGAACTCATTGAGGATGCAGTCTCGAAGGGAGCAATGATTATGAACAAGGATGGTGGCACTATCATTGGAGGACCAGAATCGACCTTGATGATCCCTGCAGTTCTATATCCTGTCAAACCTGGCATGAAGATTTATACCGAGGAACAGTTCGGTCCCATTGTTCCGATCGCTACCTATGAATCTTTGGATACCGTTATCGGTCTAGCTCGAGACGGGATTTATGGTCAACAGGTATCGATCTTCCTGTCCGATGAAGACTCGGCCGTCGCTACGGACCTATTGGATAAGTTTTCATCGATCTTTGGAAAGATCAATATCAATACTCAATGTGGTCGATCCCCGGATACTCTACCCTTTTCTGGTCGGCGTTCGTCGGCAATGGGTGTCATGTCGGTCAAGGATGCGCTCAAGGAATTTTCGATTCCCACCGTCCTTTCGTCGAGTGACAATCCGATTAACCGAGGAATCCTGGAAAGTATGGAAAGCACCTCCAAGTTTTTAGAGCCCATGTAAAGTTCTTCGGTTTAGGTTTTGTTGCAATGACGACAATTTTTCTCTTCTGGACAGCCCTTTCTGTAGTCGTGCCATATCAGAATACTGGTACCCGAATTTATGGAAGCATCGATATATAGTAGTCGAGGTTGTACCATGCTAGAGATCTTCGCCTAGGAAATCTGTTGTCATTCTTATTCACATTCCATACACCCGTTGTTTCAGTCGCGACAAAAATCTTGGACCTTCCGACCGCATTGGAACTGTTTTCGCTTTTCAACAGATCTTGGTGGTCCACGTTTGAAGCAATTTTCGACTCTTAACTCCGAAGTGTGGACTCCGGCAGTCTATTACCGTGAACTAAAAAGACTATTGTCAGCTTCTATTTACCGTTTGAAGTTTTGATATCGGTAGTCTATTTTACCGTCTACCAAAAAACTATTGCCAGCAATTACCGCTTGAAGTTTTGATACCGGTAGTCTATTCCGGTGGACGATAACAAAAGTTAAGTTTTGATACCACTAGTCTATTTTTGTCTTCATACAATACTAAAAAGACTTCTGCCACTGTACGCAATTACCGCATGGTCCGTGTAAACGGGCAAGATTCTCTTTCTCAGAAACGGTTTGTTGAAGTAACTTGAACTACCGTATTACACGGTAAATAAGCGCCCCTGAGAATTTTCCTTAACGAATCTTTTTCACTTGTTTACCGTGGTGTCGTAGAGAATGTGATCCGAGCGTATTGTATCAATTTTACATATTCTATTAAGTGGGATAGTGAAAAAACGCGTTATTCACTATTGACGTGTTATACCGTCGAGTTCATTGTCAGATTGCGTCCTTTGGCTTCTGCTAGTAACAACATACTAGCCATGAAGGGTTTCATTCATGCTGGGCTTGGTAACCAGCATATACCAAACATATGGCTGGAAAAAGTTCGAGCAGCAAATTCCCCTCCACAACGTGATTGGAATATTTGTCGTTAAAATGTGTTGATATAATCGTTAGAGGATGTGCGTTAAGGTCGTCGTTGTCTTACCCTCTTGGGGATATTATACACAGCAACAGCTAGACTATCCTCGTTCTGGGTGAGAAGCGAGAGTGACCCAGTTTTAGCATGCCTCGGATCTTTTGGATGAATACAATCCAACCGTTTGGATCGCAAGTATCGCAGCTACTTGATATGACCGTTTTGACTGTATTTTGTGCGCGTTCGGCACGTTTGTCATAATCGTCAGCGGACAGCTTTGACTAGTTTGACTATACGATTCCACCGTTGGAAATGTAGCTGTCAACAGCGCGTCTCGTGCTCTTGATACTCCCACCGCCATGGACAACATTGGCAGACTTGACACCCCCCGACAAGTCATTCGATCAAATAGAACTAGACGAGTTATCGGCTCTTCTTGTACATCCTACTCTCCCACACCAACAATCATACGTTTGTCTCTGTCCGTCCTCCCAAAGCGACACCAGCATCCGAGACACATACATTTTCGGAGAACCAGCTCGAACTTCCGGTGTCGCCGAGAGCCCCGACTGTTGTTGGGCGTTGTGGTTTTCTTGGGAGCTTTGCCTTTTCCTTCGCCAGAGAAAGGAGGATATCGGGTACGCCAGTAGCGAAGGATCGCAATAGTCGCTCAGAAGGACTGAGAAAGACAACTCTAAAGAGACTAAATTAAACGGGGTAGATTCTTTCGTTGGTCCCACAAGAGGAGAAAGATGACGCGGTTTCGCCTACACTCGTCGGAGACCTTTATTGGCCAGGACGTCATGGAACACATACCAGATCTCGAAGGAGGTCAGCTAGGAGAAATGTCTGGTGGTATTGACAACAATAGCACAAGCAAGAACCAAAACTACCCAGTGAGCCCATCTCAGTCGACTCCAGCAGGGTTATCCTCCTCCTCCATGTCGTCTATCCCACCAGAGCATGCGGTTGTTGTGAATCGGATGACGACGTTGGAGTATCTCTGGAGACGTCACGTTCGGACCAGTACGAACAATACGACGGTCCAAGCCGTACTTGATCGAATCCTTCTGGTCTTTTTATTCTTGGCGAATATAATGGAACAACCATTGAAGTATCTGCTGGGTAATACGGGGACCACCTCAACGCAACCACCGCCGAAGGTTCCATCAACGAAAGTACTACAGACCCAAGTCACGAAGGGTACGGTCAAAACATCACAGGGTGTCATCGCATATCGGATTAGTCAGGGACGGAATCCAAAGAAGCATCCGATTCTATGTCTACACTCGAGTGGACGGAGTTCGGATGAATTTTTCGACATCCTCCCCCAATTGGCCGATACAGACCGACGGATCGTCGCCATTGATTTACCAGGCTACGGTTGGAGCGACAATCCAAAACGAGTATCTGATGAAAATATCTACAGTCTTGATGAAATGGCGAATTCCTGCCTAAAGGTTGCCGATGCATTGTTGATTGAACAGTTCGTATGCCTAGCCAGTGGTTCGTTGGGGTCTCTCATCGCGATATCACTCGCATCTCGCTATCATGATCGAGTAAAGGGTGCCATCCATGTCAATCTACTCTACAAACAACCGACGAGGCAGGAGACAGGCAGCACCTCGGCGACCACCACCGCCGAAGGAGAAGCGGCGTTTCACTTTCGAGACGATGGATCACACCTTCTTGAGTTACACAATCGAAGGAAACTTGTAGACCCTGATCTAAGTCTTCGATGCGTCCAGGTCGATTTGGCTAATTTGATTCTTCGTCGTGAACGACAAGTGGATGGGATCACAATTCAAGGTACAGCTGATTACGATATTGAATCTGCGGCACGAAAGGTGAGATGTCCCATCCTATGCATGGGAGGTGAAACAGTCCTCTTGAGTCTTGACGGACAGGGGATGGGTGGAACACAACGATTCGATACGGCATGTCGAATGCTACCCCATTGTGAAGTGAACCTGTTCTCAGGGCCCACATCGACGATACATATGTTGAATGAAGCATCGAAGGAGATTACGTCCCTATGTTCGTCCTTTCTGGAAAAGCACAGCCTATGATTCATGGAAAGAGGGAGACGATTTCACCGATGACGCACCCGAACGCTAGTTGTTTGGTTTTCTTACCAATGTTATACATCGATGCTTTCCCAGTTCCAGTTTCGGATAGGCAGAACGGGAAGATTTTTTTCATACAGGAGCGTGTTGAGAAGTGTCCGCCTTGTTGACTCAGGATGAACTGATGTTGTCGTCGAACCATTAAGTATGGAGGGCTAACTCTTCCTCTTGCTCAGATAGTCTAGACTTATCAATAATGATGATGCCGCCATCATCGGTACTTTTTCGTCACAGAAATCGTCCAGTTTGTCACGTTCTAATGGTAGGCTTCCAAGGCGTAGCATATCATCCAACGATTCCGTCCATCAGCAATTGAAGCGGTCGGAAAACGAACGAAGCCGCTTGATAGACGCTATGACGAGCTACCTCGTCAATACATCAGAGTCCCCATACCACAGTAACAAACCAGGTCTACGGGGGTTGGACCGATGCCCTCTTTTAACTATGTTCTGCTATCTCTGGCCTACAACGTCGTCGTATGCCCGAGAATTGCCAAACAATGGGTGAGGGGCTGCCGCTGTTGCGGTCTCCCCGCGGCATGCCTGCCGCTGCTCCCCGGGTCATCTCAATGCCTGCGTGCTGCTCGTCGTCTGTCCCTCGCCCTCTTCGCCGCTCCCCGATTACCAATATTGACTGTGACAGTGAAGATAAGGTTCCATCCACGGTCACCCCAAACCCTTCTGCTGCGAAGAACGAAAAGTCGGAATCACATCATACGATTTCGATTGACTGTGAGACCATCGTTCGGAAGATGTATACGGGAGTTATGACTTTGGATAGTGCCACCTCTCGCGTAGCAGGCCTCCTCGCAGCCAGAAATGCGCCGGCCGGTCATTTCTACAGTTATGACATACGTCGATGCTTACGTCACATAACCGACCAGCGACGTTCGCTGTAACAGTGAATACAGATGGACGCCATACCAGTGCCGCTAGGTAACCATTATTGTGAAACAGGCTTTAGAAGGAGCCGATGGCGACGAACTGTTTTACAAGCCACTCGTAGAAGTAATCATCAAAAGTAAATGTCTAACGGTCACATGACTAATCTCCATGAAGGATACAAAACGCAGAAAAGAGGTAGACGCGCAAGATGACACATCCCAACAGGTCGAACTGTTGAATGCTCGAGTTCAACAATTAATAGAAAGCTCGGCGTCGCGACGGCCTATTTTTGCTCTCAATCGAGCAGCTATACCATCGGAGTCTCACGCATCGAGCGCCTCATCGGCGGGTAGTGCATATCCTGAAGCTTTCTCAAGGCCTGGGCGACACTCCCTTGACCTAGGAGTTCGTTCTAGGTACAACACTGCCGACACGAACGTCATGAATCCTTTCAGAGTTGCAACGGGAGACGAACCGCTCCTTAGTCATTCCTCGCAATCAATAAGTTTGCGCGACACAATTCCTGTATCAGGATTTCCAATGGTAAGATTTCTCGAATCACAATTCAGCTCCTGCCTTGGTTTCCTTCTAACCTTGTACTTCCTGTCGTTGCCGTACGCAGTCCTCGCAACCCCTTCATCCAATTCCAAGCCAGGCGATTGCCCAAGTTGCAGCCTTGGTTGGCGCTGGATTGATTCAACCATCTTCGCTTGTACAGCCTTCTGGCAACAGCATACAAGACGCCACCAGACTCCTTCCTGCGTTTCCATATCAACGACATTCTCTTGGAATGGATGGCCTTCGCAGTGGCCTAGACGCAGCACGTCGGAGTTTTCTTTTAGGAAACCAACCGCTACAAGTTGATTCGCGCGGTGGTATGTATCACCCGATCTCCAGCCAAGCGTTTCTAGGCCCCCCTCTTGAAGCCCTTATGCCGTTAATCGACGCCGAGGAGATTACTGCACTACAAGCCTTGCTCCTGTCGTCAGGATACAACATGGACACATCGCGTGGCCTCAACCTCTCGACCGTCATACAATCCATGCAGCGTGCACAGCCTATTCCCGCTGTAACGACGCTGGCTTCCGCAGCCACTACTCTGGCTGGAGAATCACTTCCTCCTACAACAACAACGGCGCCATTGTCAACGTCTCAGCGGATGAGTGCAAGTCCATGCTCGGATCAAGGTCGGTCATGTCTTCTTCACGTTCCTTCCGATGATGACGTCTTGTCACCATACCAGTGCTTCGTTCGAAAGCAAATCGAGCTATTCCAGGCTACTCAAGCTGATACTCGCTCGTCAGCACAGGGGAGAAATCGGCCTATCGTTGTTGGTCAAGTCGGTATCCGCTGTATCCATTGTGGGGCTCTCCCGATGCAACGCCGTGCTCGTGGAGCCGTCTACTTTCCCTCCACGTTGATGTCGACGTACCAGACGGCTCAGAACATGGCCAACAGTCACCTAATCAAGGACTGTCGTCACATCCCAAAGGCTGTACGGGAAGAGCTGATTCGAGTTCGGCTACGTGAAAACCGCGAGTCCAAGAATACGCGCAAGTCTGCCTTTGGTGGCGGAAGTAGTTTTTGGGCTTGTGGTTTGAGAACATACCATGGTGTGGTTGAAACTTCAGACAAGCGGCTTCGTTTTGAGGATCATACTTCAGGGCATGTCTAGGCTTCTCTCCGAGAGATATGTTGTTCACTCTGGTGTGCATCTGGCCGCTCGACTGCAGTTCACGGACTAGAGGAGATCCGTCAGCAAAGTGCGTCTGTCGATGGCATTTGAAGTGTCTCAGATTATGCCAGGAACGTCTATAGCCAGAGATTGTATTCCGGGAGGTGGACCCTTCGTCAGATGTACCTTCGTTTCAGAAGCCAGCATTGATGAAATCAGTGCATTACCAGCCTCACTTCGGTCATCAGAATACAACATGAACCGAGTGCTACATTACCAGCCTCACTCCGGTCATGAGAATACAACATGAACAGGCCTCAGCGGTTCAGAGTGCACAAAATCTTCGTGCAGCAGCTAGTCGCTTGTATAGCCACTGCTCTACCTAGACAATCGCCGCAACAGAAAACTACCGGCAACGTCTGCCCTGGTAAATGCAAATCTGCTGGATCACAGTCGGTCACTCTTCTTCACGTTCCTTCTGACGCTGAGATGTCGTTCCCATACCGAAAGTAATCGAGTTGCCTGAGGGTACTTGGACCGATCCTTTCCCGTCGGCACAAGATCGAAATCGGCCTGTCGCAGGTTGGTATGGAGTGTACACATTTTGGAGCCATGTCGACGGAACGTCGCCTCGTGGAGTCGTCTAGTTTCCTTTACTTGTGATTGTCAACAGAACACCCGGCTCAAAATAGTGCCAGCTACCACCCAATCAAGGCCTGTCGCCATATTCCCAAGATTACGAAAACGGTGAGTCCATGGATGCAAGCGTGGCAGCTTCAAGCGTGGCAGCTTCGGTGGTGGACCTCGTTTTGGCGCTCCGAGAAGATTGAGAAAATACCGTGGTGCGATCGAAACGACAGACAAGTGCTTCGTTTTGATAGTTTGTCTATACATTTTTCGTTGATTGCGTATGGGTGGCGTATGGATCACAGCAAATCGTGGGGCTTGACGATAGGATCACGTTGAAAATTGTGGTGGTGGTCTTTCGTTTTGTCGCTCGATCGATTTTTTGGGGGATTGACACTGACTGCTTCCGGAGAATATGGGTGACGCATTCGTGGCCAAGACACGAAATCGGAGAAATATCTTTTCTTGTCAATTTTGATTGTTCCAGTGAAGGGTAGGCGGTAATAGAAGGGCAGGCGGTAATAGAAGAAACTGCTACTTATAATCCTCGGTCAAACCGGTACCGAAAGTGCTTAATGAAAGTATTTTTCTACCCAGGCTCAATCACCTTCCTCACCTGGCAAATCACGTAAGCTGACTCAGCTCGTATTTTCTTCTCGTCATACCCACAGATAAGCCAACCCATTGACCTTCAGACGACGGCTACACGCCTCTCAGTCAACATGCTATCATCGTATTGCCCCCGGGATAGTCCTCACGATGCATGTTCCACCAAACCGAACGCATTTCTGACGCATGGTATGATACAGATACGAAACTAGCGCCAAAGGACACTGTGGACGCTTTTTACCTTGTTTTTTCCATCCTGAAAAAGTCGGCCAAACCGATGTCATTCATACCTTCGAAGTTCCGATCGTTTCATTCTCGTCCCGTAGTTTTGCGTTGCGCAGATACTCTCGGGGTCAGGGAAAGCCTTGTCGTGGACAACATAACTATCATCTTGTGGTCATTGAGGCCCCGTGGTCACCATTTTGCCCATTATTCCGCACGATACTGTTGTTTTTTGACTATTCTGTCTGGCGTTGCCCCCGTCGTCAGTTCGGCTCGCCTTTATGGCGAAACTGCGAACGAATCTTGGCTTTCGTGTTGAGGATGGCAGCTAGTTGTTGTCTTGAAGACTTCGTAATCATCCCCTTGATGTGATAAGGTAATCATCCATTAGCATCGATGTTGCGTAATGAAGTACTCCCATCAGTTCCTTAGGCGACGTTCGACAACGACCCCTCGAGTTCCCATATCTTTCACTTGTTCCCCCGTCGTCAGTTCGGCTCGCCTTCATGGCGAAACTGCGAACGAATCTTGGCTTTCGTGTTGAGGATGTCAGCTAGTTGTTGTCTTGAAGACTTCGTAATCATCCCCTTGATGTGATAAGGTAATCATCCATTAGCATCGATGTTGCGTAATGAAGTACTCCCATCAGTTCCTTAGGCGACGTTCGACAACGATCCCTCGAGTTCCCATATCTTTCACTTGTTCCATTGGGACCCGCGACAATTATCTCAGTCAATGATCGTGTACCCTGGGTATTTTCGATTGTAGCAAAGAATTCTTCATCATCTCTCTGATGGTTCTAAACAAACCATTCGTTGGTACAGGAAGAATGGCGTGTACTGTCTAGCGTGGTACGGTAGTCCCAAATCGCTTTCACTATCACTCCGCAATACGCAGATGAAGTTAGCCTATCGATGATGACGTGCACTACTGACCCCCAAACTCAAGAACGCACGTCCTGGATCGCCCTGGGTGCAATAGTCGCACCGAGGCATGTCTAAGTTCACCTCATATCATGACACGGAAAAGAAACACCGATGAGCCGTCCCGAGGCAATGGTGGTGTATTCACTGGATGACACGAAGCGAGAGGTTGCACTCCTTCAACTTAGTTTATGGGGGATGACGCAGCTGTAGAAGAAACTGAGTTCACTCGATCCTTCAAGTTGTTTGAAGCCAACCTCAATCGCCCAGCACTGAGACCACGCCTATTTCACTTTCGCAGAGATACCAGAATTGCCCTTTTTGCTCCCAACACGTATCAGCAGACCACTCACAGTCAACGCAGTACTTGCTAAGAGTATTGTCACGTGACACGCATGCTCACCGTTGTGAAACTCTTTCGGTCCAATACTCCAGAATAGCGACAGATAGGATCTGAACTTGATCAAGTTGAGGGAGGCATCACCGTTAGGCAGGTGATCGTGATTCTCTTGTGTCCACCAATGGGCATGCGATACAAGGTTATCGCTAGGCTTGTCAATCCATAAGGAATTGAGGGCACAAAATCACGCCACGTGTCCAGCAGCCAATTGTAGAATGGCCTTGATAAATCCGATCCGAGCTTGGAAACGACAGTTGTAGGACATGACAGTCAAGGCTAGAATAGCAATGGTTCACAGGCAAGAAGAAGACACAAGGGAACCGTACAGAAAGTACCTATCGGAAGCGAGTCCTTGAAATCCATTGAAAGAGGGACCGTCGATTTTGGAAGCTACGAAGGGGAATCTCGGCTATGGACGGAAATCAGTGCACGGATTCCATCCACGGTCGTCCCCGTTGCAATCTTTCCCCACTGTGGCAACCATAGATCGGAAACATTCCGTGTGTGTTGTGAGACTATCGTTTGGAGTTTATGGTTCATTGATTCAACTGGAGGCTACGCCAGCGCTCCGCTCCATCTCTCATGTGACACGGTGCCACGGCATATTTCCTGCGTATAACTCGGTGTACCTAAAAATTAAACTAGATTCAGCCGATTCAACCGTGCGTTCAACAAGTTTTGTTTACTTTTCTGGAGTCCCTGGCTAATATTTTCTATTGAGAAAATCGCGAGAGATTGGCGGTACTTCCGGTACTCCCA
>Ga0194115_10004239_pt1 | contig 15628 bp, 18 predicted proteins | sample TA2MahsurfametaG_3_FD_148656 | JGI IMG/M metagenome (GOLD analysis project Ga0194115, IMG submission 148656) | Freshwater microbial communities from Lake Tanganyika, Tanzania - TA2015002 Mahale S4 surface | ecosystem: Environmental > Aquatic > Freshwater > Lake | place: Tanzania: Lake...
GTCCAAGTAACAGGAATAAACAAAATAATAAATAACCAATAGCTTTTAACAAAATTAGAAAATGCTATCAAAGAAAGAGTAACTGCTGGCAAATCTATATCTTGTGCCAATAAAAAAGCAGTGACCTTTGGAACTACAACAGAAGTCATAATTGCCATTACCAAAAACATTAGTAGAATACCAAAAGAAGGACCAATAGTAGCTTTTCTGGTCTTTCTTTTCATGTCCATATTCCACTTCAAATCTTCAACAATATTGGTAAAACTTTCTGTAAAGTTACCTGTTTTTTCACCAGTTAAAATCAATCCAACATAAACAGGGTTAAAAATGTTTGGATATTTTTTTAAACTTTCTGAAAGTAAACTGCCATTTTTAATTAAATCATAAATTTCACCCATCAAGCTTTTAACTTTTGGAGAGTCAGAATTTTCTTTAAGATCTTGAATTGAGTCAATAATTGAGATTCCGGCTCGATCAAGCTGTTCTAAATGAACAAAAGTAGTTATTAAATCTTTTTGTTTTATTCTATTCAAAAAAGAAAGGGAACTTTTCTTTCCTTCAGCAACTTTACAATCAACAAGATCTTCTCCCATTCTTTTTAAAATGGCCATTAATTCGCTTTGATTTTCAGCGACCATTTTTCCACTAACTTTTTTACCTTTATCGTTGATTGAAGTGTAACTATATTGAGGCATTTTTTGACCTTACTTATTTTTTTTCATTTTTTTAAGAATCATTTCTCTTTTAATTTTAGAGATATGATCAACAAAAGTAACACCATTTAAATGATCAATTTCATGTTGTATACATGTTGCCATAATTCCATCTAAATTCATTGATTGTTCTTTTCCATAATAATCAAGAAATTTTACTCTGACCTCTGAAGGTCTCTCTACCTCAGCTCTTGCACCAGGGAAAGACAAACATCCCTCATTGAAGCTTGACAATTCTTTAGACTTTTCAACTATTTCAGGATTAACAAAATAAAGCGTATTTGTGTTTTTCACATGAAATACACCGCAAGAACCATGATCATGATGGTGATGATGATCTTCATAATCAATATCAATAACCAAAACTCTTTTTAAAACACCAACTTGAACTGCAGCCAAACCAATTCCACCTTCCGCATACATAGTTTGAACCATATTATCCATCAATTTTCGCAATTCATCGTCAACTTTGTCAACAGGCTTTGAAATCATTTTCAGTAAAGGATCTGGCGATAAAACCAGAGGAAGAATTGTCATATTGAAACTATTATTTGGTAATTATTTTGTAGCTATTAACTTAAGTTCTGATTTCAAAATTTAAACAAGTTTTTCTAAATTTTAAACTCTCAAAAAAAATTGTACAAAATTGCTTAAATTATAGCAAAAATAACATCATGAACAAAAATAGTAAATTTATGTTTCTTTATTTAAGAATTACTGAATTTTTTCACAAATAATTCTCAAAGCTTGAGGATAAATTTTATGTTCACTTTTTAGAATGCGACTTGCCAAGCTTTCTTTACTATCACCTGGCATAACTTCCACTCTTTCTTGTAAAATAATTGGACCCGAGTCCATTTCTTCGCGAACAAAATGAACAGTACAACCCGAAACTTTAGCACCCATTTTAATTGCATCTCCAACCGCATCAGCACCTTTAAATTCAGGCAAAAGAGATGGATGAATATTAATTAGTTTATCAAACCATTTTTGCACAAACCATGGCGACAAAAGACGCATAAAACCTGCCAAACAAATAAACTCAGCTTCTGATTTCTCAATTTCTTCGTTAACTTTTTTATCAAAATTTTCGCGAGCCATTTCTTTAGAAATTGAAATATCATTAAAATCTTTGTGATTCACAATAGCAGTTTTAATTCCTTTACTTTCAGCAAATTTTAATCCTTCAGCATCAATTTTATTTGATAAAACAAGAACAACTTCTGCTGGAAAATCTTTTTCTTCACAAGCTTCGACAAGAGCTTTCATATTGCTACCACGACCAGAAATAAGAATTGCGACTTTAGTTTTTTTCATGGTTTGTTATAAAAAATATAAATTAATTGACAATTGAGTTACAAGAATTTGGCTGAACTTGGTTTCTAACCAAGTTCAGCTTTTCATTCCTTTAATTTCATGTTTGAAATGAACCTTAATAGTAGGTCAGAAGACCGAATTTTGCGATGAACTTAATCTTTAATAAAAAGAAAAATTAATAGACACAAAAAAAGCAGATGATTGCCATATTAGCATTTCCACTATTTACTAATGCAATCAAAAAACCAAAAAAGTTTTCTTTCATGTTTTTGTTTTATTATCCTACCACCCTTAGGTTGGTTAATAATTATTTCTTAACAAAAACTAAAGATAAAAAGTTCTTGAAAAGAAATTATCAAAACATCAATTACCGCCTTATTGAATATATTAAATTATAGATTTTAAGATAATAAAATCAATTTTTAGTCAGGATATAAAAAAGTTTAATTACTTTTAATACTTCAACCTACCACCAATTCTAAGTCTCAATGCATTAAGCTTAATAAATCCTGCGGCATCTTTTTGGTCGTAAACTGAATCTTCTTCAAAAGTTACATGAGCTTCAGAATACAAACTTTTTGATGATTTTCTAGAAACAACAGATGCACTTCCTTTATATAGCTTTAAAGTAACTGATCCCTCAACATTCTCTTGCGACTTGTCAATTAAGGCCTGTAACATTTCACGCTCTGGTGAGAACCAAAAACCATTATAAATTAAACTAGCATATCTTGGCATCAATTCGTCTTTCAAATGAGCTGCTTCACGATCCAAAGTGATTGATTCCATAGCGCGATGAGCAGCAAGCAAAATTGTACCACCCGGAGTTTCATAAACACCACGCGATTTCATACCAACAAAACGATTTTCCACCAAATCTAAACGACCAATTCCATTTTTACCACCAAGCTCGTTCAACTTGGTTAAAATTTCATGAGGCTTCATTTTCTGTCCATCAATTGCAACTGGATCACCTTTTTTGAACTCAATTTCAATAATTGTTGGTGTATTTGGTGCTTCTTCAGGACTTACTGTACGCTGATAAACATATTCTGGAGCAGCTTGAGATGGATCTTCCAAAACTTTTCCTTCACTTGAAGTATGAAGCAAGTTTGCATCAACAGAATAAGGTGCTTCACCGCGTTTATCTTTTGCAACTGGAATTTGATTTTTTTCAGCATAATCAATCAATTTTGTGCGCGAATTTAAAGCCCATTCTCTCCAAGGTGCAATAATTTTAATGTCTGGCTTATTTGCATAATAAGAAAGTTCAAAACGAACTTGGTCATTTCCTTTACCGGTTGCACCATGAGCAACAGCATCAGCACCAACCATTTTAGCAATTTCAATTTGGCGTTTTGCAATTAATGGACGAGCAATTGAAGTGCCAAGCAAATAGACACCTTCATAAACTGTATTTGCTCTGAACATAGGAAATACATAGTCACGAACAAATTCTTCTCTAAGATCTTCGATAAAAATTTCTTTTACACCAAGTTTTTTGGCTTTTTCACGCGCTGGCTCAAGCTCTTCACCCTGCCCTAAATCAGCAGTAAATGTAACAACTTCACAATCATAATTCTCTTGTAACCACTTTAAAATTACTGAAGTGTCAAGACCACCAGAATAGGCTAAAACAACTTTCTTTACTTTTTTATTTGTCATTTGAAATTTGATTATTAACTTAATTAATGAAACTTTGACTGCAAACAGCTTTTTGCAGCCTTTTTTGCAATCTTCAAATGGAAAAAATAAAATGCAAATAAAAGAAATCCAAAGCCGTGAAGAAATTTTTGAAACTTATAGCGTCTTAAAGCAAATTTACGACGAATTAAATCAAGAAACTTACATTGAAGATATACTAAATATGATGCAACGTGGCTATAAGATGGCTGCAGTTTTTGAAAGACACGAAGATGAAAATGGAAAATGCATTGGTGTTGTTGGAATAAGAATTATAAGAAAACTACATTATGGAAAAGCGGTAGAAATTGAAGATTTTATGATTGATCGTCAAAGAAGAAATATTGGTGTAGGAAAAATGCTGATCAGATGGGTTGAGTGGCAGGCTGCTGTTTTTGGGTGTAAAAAAATAATAGGAGTTTTAGAAACAAAAAGACTTGAATCACAAAGAATCTTTTCCAGAGAGAAGTTCAATATTGACGGTTTTTTCTTTCAAAAATCTGACTAATGATAAGTCCAAAACGCAGTAAGATTGGTTACTATTTTCGCAAATATTTCATTCTACCAGTTAAAATATTCCGAATTGCAGTTATTGACACTGTAAGACAAGATGGAATAGAACATGCTGGATACTTGGCTTTTCTAAGCCTGTTATCTTTTTTCCCATTTCTTATTTTTCTGATTTCTATCGTTGGTTTTTTAGGAGCTTCAAACTCTGGAATTAAAATAATCTACTCAGCATTATCATATGTTCCAAAAGAATTTGTTGTTGCATTAACTCCAAGAATTAACGAAATTATTTCCGGACCTCCCCAAACTTTTCTTACAGTTGCAATTATTGGAGTAATTTGGACTGCATCTTCTTCAGTAGAAGGCTGTCGTACTATTCTAAATAGAGCTTATCGAGTTGCTTTTCCACCACCATATATTTTAAGAAGATTAATAAGCATTTTAGAGTTTTTTGTGATCGTCTTCTCAATGGTTGTTGGAATTGTAATATTTGTTTTGATTCCATTCTTTCTCAAAGCATTAGAACAGAAAATAAACTTTAACTTAAGCGTTGATTTTGATCTTTATTATATTCGTCACATAGCAATTTTCTTTTTACTTACTTGCGCAACATCTTTACTTTACTACGCTTTACCAAATGCCAAACAAAAAATTAGCAAAACAATTCCCGGTTCAATTCTTTCAGTAATTCTATGGATAATTTTGGTAAAATGCTTTGCTATTTATTTGAATAATTTTCACCAGTTTAACTTTGTTTACGGATCTCTTGCTGGCGTTATAATTTCTTTGATGTTTTTCTATTTTATAAGCTTAGTTTTCATTCTTGGTGCAGAGTTTAACTATCACTTTCACCGCACATATAAAGTCTTTTTGAGAAAAAGATGAATTCTTATAAAACAAAAATTCCTTTTTGGCCAAATTTAAGGGGATATCGCGAAATTGATCTTGGTTTGTCAAGAGTATATGATTTACTTGCAAGGCTTGATGATCCTCATTTAAAACTACCACCAACTATACATATTGCTGGCACTAATGGTAAAGGATCAACTTTATCTTTTCTAAAAACAATTTTTGAAGAATCTGGTTTAAAAGTTCATAGCTATACATCACCTCATCTAGTTTACTTCAATGAGAGAATAAAATTAGCAGGAGTTGAAATTTCAGATCAATTTTTAAATGAAATTTTAAGAGAATGCCAAAAAGCTGCTGAACGAAAACCACAAATTGACATAACTTTTTTTGAAGGAATAACTGTTGCCGCTTTCTTGGCTTTTAGCAAAGTTAAAGCTGATATTTTACTTCTTGAAACAGGCATGGGAGGAAAACTTGATGCTACAAATGTTTTAGATGAAGTTTTATGTTCAATTATAACACCTATTTCTTTTGACCATACTGATTTTTTAGGAAATACCTTAGATAAAATAGCTTCCGAAAAAGCAGGAATTATAAAAAATAACTGCCCCACTTTTATAGGAAAACAGAAATCTTTAGCACTGAAAACAATCACCAATAAAGCACATCAACAAAAATCAGAAACCTTCATTTTTAATCAGAACTGGAAAATAAATAAATATAACAACCACTTTTTATTTGATGGTTTTGGAAGAAAATACAAATTACCAATACCTTCTTTACAAGGAGAACATCAACTAGAAAATGCTTCTTTAGCAATTGCTGTAGCTTTAAATCAAAACAAATTTCAAATTAGTGAAGAAAACATAAAATCAGCTCTTACAAAGACCTTCTGGCCTGCCCGATTGCAAAAAATAGAAAAAGGAAAATTTCATAAAATTCTACCTAATAACTGCGAAATATATCTTGATGGAAGTCACAATCACCAAGGTTCCCAAACTATCTATAAATTTCTAGAAAAACAAAAAAATAAGAAAATATTTGTTATTTTTGCAATGCTTCAAGACAAAGATTGCAATAAGTTTCTAGAAAAAATAGGACCAAAAATTGATCACTTATTTGCACTAGAAATAGCAAATGAAGCAAAATCAAGAAAATCAGAAGAAATTGCCAGAATTGCAAAAAGCTTTAAAATAAAAACCCAAATTTCACAAAACTTTGAAGATTCTTTTGCAAACATCTGTAGTATGATCAAGAATAATGAGGAAAACTTAATATTAATTTGTGGATCTCTATATTTGGCAGGAAGCTTTCTAGAACAGAATCACGATTAAGTAAGAGGAAAATCTATAAAAAAGACGATATTATTATTCCATATTTATATCGACTTAATCTTTGTTCAGTTTTTTACTTTGATATATATCCCAAAAATTGAGCAATACAAAAGGCGTCAAATACCATGGAAACAAAAATTAGATCCCACTTTCTGATTGGTTCTTGCAGAAATAATTTTCTTAGTAACTTTTTTCCAATTTCTTTACGAGCTTCTTCTTTTAACTTCTTTTTTTCTTCTTTAGTTAGTTTAGGTTTTTTAGGAGAACATTTTTTTAAGACATAAATATGCCAGACAAAGTAAATTATTGTCAAAATCGAAACAGAAACATCAATAACTCTTATATCATTAATTTTAATTATCTTATCGATGACAAAAAACGCAGTAAACCATGAAACCAAGCCCCAATAATAAATCAGAACTTTTGGATTTTCTTCACCTTTTAAAGAAGCTTTGAACGAAAGTTTAATTTTTTCAAAAAACCCAGAATTTTCCATGCTAAAGTTAATTTTTATTTTTAAGATTTAGTTGTTTTTTCATCACCTGGTAAAACATATTTTGTTCCGTTCCAAGGCATTTCAAAATCAAAATTACGAAATTCTTGCATTAACTTCACTGGCTCATAAACAACTCTTTTTTGATCTTCATCATAACGAACTTCTTTATAACCAGTAAGAGGAAAATCTTTACGTAAAGGATGGCCTTCAAAACCATAATCAGTCAAAATTCTACGTAAATCTGTATGACCTTTGAAAACAATACCATACATATCAAATGCTTCACGTTCAAACCAACCAGCCGATTCAAAAACTGTTGATGCAGTCTGAACTTCTTCGCCTTCATTTAAGGCAACTTTAACTGTAATTCTGTTGTTCAGTTTTAAACTTAGAAGATTATAAATCACTTCAAACCTTGGATTTCTGACACCAATCATGTCAGCTCCGAAAACATCTAGTAAAACTTTGAACGAAAGATTTTGATCATCACGTAAAAATTTTAGAAAATTTACAATATTTTCAGAAGTAACATAAATTATAAGATTCCCATAATTTATTGGTTCTACAACTTTTGCTTCTGAAAAGTTTTCTTGAATATACTTAGCTTGGGCTTCTAGATCTTGAATCATATTATCTACTATATTTACCGGTTCTTTTAATTTTTCTTTGCAACAGCAAAACTCCATAAAGCAATGCTTCTGCAGTTGGTGGACAACCAGGAACATATACATCAACAGGCACTATACGATCACATCCTCTAACTACTGAATATGAGTAATGATAATAACCTCCACCATTAGCACAGCTTCCCATTGAAATCACGTATCTTGGCTCTGCCATTTGATCATAAACTTTTCTTAAAGCTGGCGCCATTTTATTAGTTAAGGTTCCCGCAACAATCATAACATCTGACTGACGAGGAGAAGGTCTAAAAATCAGACCAAAACGGTCTAAGTCATATCTACTTGCTGCAGTTTGCATCATTTCAACAGCGCAACATGCAAGACCGAAAGTCATTGGCCAAAGAGATCCTGTTCTTGCCCAATTTACAAGAGAGTCAAGCTTTGCAACAACAAAACCACGGTTATTAATTTCGTCGTTCACTTGATTCAACAAAAGATCTTGATTTAGAGGAGATAAGTTACTCATTTAAAAAAGTTTTTAATATTATTTATAATTCTAGGTAATTACACCTTTCTTGACTTGAAAAGTACTGTTATCCTTGGCGAAGCAAATCATGACAATTGTTGCTAAGGCAAATTACCTAATTTTTTATTTCCATTCCAACGCACCACGTTTCCATTCGTAAATGAAACCAACGGTAAGTAAAGTTAAAAATACAATCATTGACCAAAATCCAAAAACTCCAATTTTACCAAGAGATATAGCCCAAGGGAACAAGAAAGCAATTTCAAGATCGAAAATTATAAATAAAATTGCAACCAGGTAAAATTGAACATCAAACTCATTTCTTACTCTTCCTTCACCTTCAAAACCACACTCATAAGGTGAAAGTTTTTCACTATCAGCTCTTCTTTTGTTTAAAATAAAAGGTATAATTATGATGGCGCAAGATAATCCAATTGCCACAGCAAGGAACATCAATATAGGCAAATATTGCGAAGTAAGCATATCAGCACTTGAACAATTCTTTAAAAAATCCATTTTTTGTATTATTTGTTGATTGTATTTTAAGACGCTTGAAATAATTTTTTCTCAAATATTGATCAAAATAATTTTTCCAATCAATAAAATCAATTTAAAATATTAACATGACAACTCAAACTTATACCGCATTAATAACTCCATTCAAAAATGGCAAAATTGATGAAAAAGCTTTAGAAAATTTAGTTGAATTTCAAATAAAAAATGGAGTCGATGGTATAGTTCCTTGTGGCACAACTGGTGAATCACCAACTCTCTCTCACGAAGAACATAACTTGGTAATTGAAATATGCACTAAAGTTGCAAATAAAAGAGTTAAGATAATGGCAGGAACCGGATCAAATTCCACTGAAGAAGCTATTATGATGACCAATCATGCTAAGAAAATTGGTGTTGATTCTTGTTTGATTGTTGCTCCTTATTACAATAAGCCAACTCCTAATGGCGTTTACCAACATTTTAAGGCATTGAATGAATGTGAAATTCCTCTTATCATATATAACATCCCCGGACGTTCTGTTATAAATATTTCTGATGACAACCTAGCAAAAATTTCTGAACTAAAAAACGTTGTTGGAATTAAAGATGCTACAGGAGATCTTGCAAGAGTTGCTTCTTTACGTCTTTTGGTAAAAAAAGAATTTGCTTATTTATCAGGAGAAGATGCAACCGTAGTTGGCTTTAATGCAATGGGTGGAAATGGAGTAATTTCCGTCACTTCAAATATTGCACCAAAAATGGTCAGTGATTTACAAAAATTTACTGCTCAAAATGATTATAAATCAGCCCTTGAAATACAAGATAAGTTAACATCTCTTCACGCTGCAATGTTTTGTGAAACCAATCCAATTCCAGTTAAATATGCTGCATCTTTAATGGGTCTATGTTCTTCAGAAATTCGTTTGCCTCTATGCGAACCATCAAGTGAAGCAAAAGCAAGAATTGAAAAAGAAATGAAAAAACTAGGGTTAATTTAGTTTTTTTATCATGCTTCATTTACATAAATATTTATTCTTTCGTCACTGCGAAGATCGTAAGAGACGAAAGAATAACAAACTATCTTCCTCTGCTATGCTGTCTTCCAGCAGCTTTTTCTTTAGCTTCAATCATACTTGCCCAGAAACCTTTATCACCTCTTTTGTTGAGAATTTGAGCTGACTGCACAAGATAAGTAAGTTTTTGTCCTAAAATCATTGAAGTCCAGAAACCAACTGGCTGAACTATGTCTACAATATTTATATCATTTAATTCTTTTTTTTTCCATTCGTGATTCTGAGAGTGCATAATTTCGTAGGTTCCACTTTGCTTTTGAGACGCAAGTTCAGCTTTAGCAGCAGAATGAGCTTTTGGAAACTCGATTTTCTCTCTTTTTAGCTCTTCTTCTTCCTTAATATATTTCTTTTTTTGATATATTTTTTTAGTTCTTGTTTTCAAATTTTGAATTTTTGAATAAGCACGATCAAGTAAAATATTAAAAACAAATCTTATAACAAAAATTAAGGCAACAACAGTTACAAAACCTAAAAATATAAATAATAGAATTTTCATTTTATTCCTTTATTTCAGAGCAAATTTCTTTCATTTTAGAGTAAGCTGGTACAAAACCAATTAAAGAATAAGTATCATTGACAACTTTTCCGTTTTTTGCAATTCCACTTACAATCATTTCTTCAGATTTTTGCATTTGTTTTATAATATCAATATCATCATTTTTATCATTAGCCCATGCCAAAGTAAGGTGAGGAAAAAGATAAAATTTTTTGGATCCAAAAGAAATTTCAACATTTGATTCTTCTTGATAAAAAAATCCAGAGGAAACCGTAATTTCATCGGCATCATTTATAATGTTATTAACCAAAAAATAAGCATCTCCTCTTTTAGTGTAATTACCTTCTTTTTTTATAGGAATTGAGGCAATATAACAAATTGTTTTATCTTTTTTTTTAGTCTTAAAAACGCTCCAATCCTGGAACTTTTCTTGTAAATCTTTAGAATAACAGTCGTTAACTAAAAAAAATATTGATAAAAATATTGTAAAAAAAATTTTCATAAAACTTGACTTTTTTGCTGTAAAAACTATTTTGCCTCGGCTCTTTTAACTATGATTTTTGCAAAATAAGCAATTTTTAATTAAACTTAAGCATTTCACGCAAGAGTTAAAAATCCAAACAAATTTTAAAATGTCAGCAGATATTCATGAAAAACACGGTCCCCTTGAACAATTCAGAGTACACAAAATTTTTGATATTCAATTCGGTTCATTTGACATAAGCCTTACTAACTCAGCATTCTATATGCTTTTAGCAACTGCAATTTCAGTAATATTTTTACTTATTGCAACTGATAAAAAAGCCTTAGTTCCGTCAAGAATGCAAGTAATTGCCGAATCTCTCTATAACTTTATTATAGATATGATCAAAAGTGGTATTGGAAATGAAGGAAATAAGTTTTTTCCTTTTGTATTCAGTATCTTTACTTTCATTTTGATGTGTAACTTTTTGGGCATGACTCCTTATGGTTTCACAGCTACAAGTCAATTTATTGTCACTGGAGCAATTTCAATGCTAGCTTTTCTTGTAATCACAATTTTTGCTTTTGCACGCAACGGAGTTGGTGGATTCTTTCATATGTTTTTACCAAGCGGAGTTCCTGTTTGGATGGCACCTGTAATTTTTGTCATAGAATTTTTCTCATTTCTAATTAGACCTATAACTCTTTCTGTTCGTCTTTTCGCAAATATGGTTGCTGGACACGTACTTTTAAAAGTTGTTGCTGGATTTATCATTTCTCTTGGAGTTATATTTGGAACATTCCCTCTTTTGTTCAGCGTAGTAATGACAGGATTCGAATTATTCGTTGCAGTTTTGCAAGCTTATATTTTCACAATCTTAGTTTGCGCTTATTTAGGGGAAGTTACAAAAGCTCACTAGAAAACTCTTAAAATAATATTAAAAAGAATTTGATCTTAGCTTATTAATGATCAAAAGCTTTTTCACCAAAAAAAGCGAAAGAAGACCGGATAAATGGAAGAAATAAGCAGATGAAATTGGATTTATTTTCTTAATCTAAAGAAAATAATTCTTAGAATTGAAAAAATTGTTATAATTTTTTCAAAATATTTTAACTCTAATTTTAGGTAATTAAAATGGAACCAACAACAGCTCTAGTATCTTTAAAATTTATCGGCGTAGGTTTATTATCAATTGGTATGGCTGCAGCAGCTATAGCAATTGGAAACATCTTTGGAGCGTTTTTTAATGCAATTGCAAGAAACCCTTCTGCAGCTCCAAAAATTGAAAAGTATATTTATATTGCAGTTGGCCTTGCTGAAGCTATGGGTATCTTCGCTGTACTTTTAGCTTTCTTGATCTTGTTCTCATAATAAGAATAAATGTCATTGCAAAAAGCATTTGTAAAAGAATTCAACTTTTTGATTACCTTTACTTATCTTTTGCAATGACAAGAGATTTTTATTTCTGAAAAATAATTTAATTAAAATTTAGGTAAAAGATGCCGCAATTTGATCCTACTACCATAGATGCAGACAGTTCACAGATTTTTTGGTTTCTATTCTGTTTCGCGATTCTTTATTATTTTGTAAGCAACGTAATACTGCCAAGAATTCGCGACATTATTAAAGAAAGACAAGCAGTAATTGCAAACGATATTGCTTTGGGAAATTCACTTGAAAAACAAATAGAAGAATTACAGAGAAAAACTGATTCTATTCTTAAAGAATCTTCAAAAAACTATCAGGAAAAGATTGATGCTGCAACCAAATCTGCTAATGCAACAAGAGAAAAATTATTGCAAGAATTAAAGGAAGAAATTGAGAAAAAAACCAATAAATCAAAGGAAGAAATCAAAAATTTTGTTTCTGAATCAAAAACTAAAAGTGATTCAGTAATTCAAGATTTAACAAAAACTATTAAAGAAAAACTTTTTAACTAAAACTATGTTTGATGAAAAATTTTGGTTGGGAATAGCATTTCTAATCGTTGCTGGATCAATTGTAAAGTGGGTTTTCCCTATAATTGCTCGATCTCTAGATAATAAATCAAAATCAATTGCTGAAGAAATTTTAACAGCAAAAGAAATGAAAGAAGCAGCTGAAAGACTTCTTGCTTCTGCTGAAAAATATTACAATGAATCTCTAGCACAATCACAAAAATTGATCAAAGATGCTGAAATTGAAGCTGCAAGATTTTTATCTGACGCTCAAAAAAGTGTTAATGATGAAGTTTCTAAAAGAACTTCTGTTGCTTATGATAGAATTAAGTTAGAAGAGGAAAAAGCAATTAGAGATGTGAAAAAAGCAATTATTGCTGCTGCAATTCACACTGTTGAAATTGAAAGTTCTAAAGGATTGAGCAAAAAAGATAATGATCAAATTTTGTCTCAAGCTACACAAAATTTTAGCAAAATTGTTCATTAATTTTGCTAGATAATTAAATAACTCCGATGAAATTTACTCTATCTTGGTTAAAAGGATATCTTGAAACCAATTCAACTCTTGAAGAAATTTGCGAAAGCCTAACAAGTATTGGACTTGAAGTTGAAAGTGTTGATAATAAAGCAAAAGCTTTGGAGTTCTTTTCAGTTGCTCAAATTATTGAATCTACACCTCACGAAAACTCTAATAAATTAAAAATTTGCAAGGTTAAAACTAAAGATAGTAATGATCTGCTACAAATTATTTGTGGTGCACCAAATGCAAGAACTGGATTGAAAGTTGCTTACGCACCAATTGGATCTGTCATTCCTTCTAATCAATTAGTTATCAAAAAAGCTAAAATTGCGGGCGTTGAAAGCAATGGAATGCTTTGCTCAGCGCGCGAACTTGCAATTGGAAATGAAGATAATGGTATTATTGAAGTTGATGAAAAAGTTGAAGTTGGTACTAAAATAACCGATCTATTTAATCTAAATGATGCTGTAATAGAAATTAATGTGACTCCAAACCGAGGTGATTGCCTTGGAATTTATGGAATTGCATGTGACTTAGCTGCGAAAGGTATTGGAACTTTAAAAACACCAGAAATAAAACAAAATTCAGCAACATTTGCGGCAAATTTTTCAGTTAAAAATGAAGCTTCTGACGCCTGCAATTTTGCTGCATTCCGTCAAATCAAAAATATCAAAAATTCTGAATCACCAAAATGGCTAAAAGATAAATTGAACTCAATTGGAGTTAATTCTATTTCTTCTGTTGTTGATATTACAAACTATGTGATGTTTGTTTTAAACAGACCTTTACATGCTTATGATTCAAGTAAAGTTAACGGCCAAATTTCAGTTCGCTTTTCAAAAGATGGTGAGAAGTTCACTTCATTAAAAAATGACGAATTTCTTTTAGACGATAAAATATTAACTGTTTCTGATTCACAAAAAGTGCTCGGAATTGCTGGCGTTATTGGCTCAAATAATTCAGGATGCAGCCCTGAAACTTCTGAAATCATTTTAGAATCAGCTTTCTTTCAACCATCCATAATCGCTTATTCTGGACGTAAATTAAACATTTTATCTGATGCACGCTATCGATTTGAAAGAGGTATCGATCCAAATAGTTGCATTTCAGGGATTGAACTTGCAACTCAGCTTATTCTCGAAATTTGCGGCGGTGAAGCAAGTGAAATAAAAACAATTTCTGGTTCTGAAATTACAATTAGTAAAATTGATTTTGATTTTGCAAAAATTAGTAAATTAATTGGAATTAAAATTGCAGAAGATGAAGTTTTCAAAATTCTTGCGGCACTAAATTTTGAAACTACAAAAATTACTGACTCTAAATATTTAGTTACACCACCAAGTAATCGTAGTGATATTTCACAAGCAGAAGATTTAGTTGAGGAAGTTATAAGAATTTTCGGTTATGATAAAATTAATCCGCAACCACTAGCAAAAACAACAATCAAAAACGAAGAAGATCTTTTAGATAAAAGCAGAAAAACTCTTTGCTCTAAAGGTTTGACAGAAACCATAAATTGGTCATTTTGCGATTCTAACTTAGTTGAAATTTTTAGCGAAAAAAATGACAAACTAATGCTTGCAAACCCAATAAGCATTGAGCTGAATCATATGAGACCAAATTTGATAATTGGTCTTTTAGAATCTTACAAAAGAAATTCTTTAAGAAATTTCAACAATCTTTCACTTTTTGAAATTGGTAAAGTTTTTGAAGGTTTAGAAAACAACCAACAAAAAACAGTGATTGCTGGGATTCGTGCCGGCAAAAACAAAGAACAAGACTTTTACCAAGATCAACGTGATTTTGATGTTTTTGATGTAAAAAAAGATTTCTTAGATGTTGTTGAAATTTTCGGATTAAAAGCTGAGTCATTGCAAATTGAGACGGAAAACGCACCGAAATATTACCACCCTCACCGCTTTGCAGCTTTAAAATTGGGTAAAAATATTATTGGTTATTTTGGTGAAATTAATCCAAAAATTGCCAAAAAATTCGACCTTAAAAACCGAGTTAACACTTTCGAAATTTTTGTTGATAATTTACCAAATCAACAAAAATCAAGCACCAAAAAAGCTTTTGTGGTTAATGATTTACAAATGGTTGAACGAGATTTTGCCTTTTTGATGAATAAAGACCAAAAAATTGGCGATGTAATAAAAACCATCACCAATTGCGAAAAACAACTAATCAAAGAAGTTATTGTTTTTGACATTTTCAGCGGCAAAAACATTGAAGCCGACAAAAAATCAGTTGCTCTAAGAGTAAAATTGCAACCAATTGAAAAAACCTTCACCTCTGAAGAAATTGATGCAATCAGCACAAAAATTATTGAATCAGTTGCAAAATTTTACGGTGCAAGTTTGAGGGTTTAGAGTTTTAAAATTATCTAACAAATTATTACTTGAATCGCAACCAAACTGTCATCCTGAGTGAAACGAAGGATGACAGTGTTGTAAGATATTAAAAATAACAAATTAACCACTGACGCATAGTTCAAACCTTAATTCGTCTCTAAAAGATGACCTCCCAATTATGATGACACTTTTTTAAACCTTAAACACCAAATTAAAATGTTACCTATAATTCTTTC
>Ga0194115_10004245_pt1 | contig 15603 bp, 11 predicted proteins | sample TA2MahsurfametaG_3_FD_148656 | JGI IMG/M metagenome (GOLD analysis project Ga0194115, IMG submission 148656) | Freshwater microbial communities from Lake Tanganyika, Tanzania - TA2015002 Mahale S4 surface | ecosystem: Environmental > Aquatic > Freshwater > Lake | place: Tanzania: Lake...
ACGAGCAAGTAGTTATCATTTGATAATAAAGTGAAGAAGTTGGGAGTGCAGAATAACTTGAAGCATTCGTGCCAACATTTGTCCAATTTATTGCATCAGGAGAACTTTGCCATTGATAAGAAATTCCGAGATTATTTGAAGCTCCGTTCGCATTAATGTTTATTAGGTTCCCAGGGCAACCTGTTGTTGGATTTAGTGAAATTGAAGCATTGTTAGGATTACCCCAACAACCAATTCCTAATTGAATATTTGGATAATAGAATTGTGTTACATTAGCAGTGCCAGGAAGTGAAGGATCTATATCAAAATTACTGCTTTTTAGAATTGAATTTGAAATGGCAGGATTACTTGTTGTTCCTTGAAAAGAAACAGTAGGATTATTTCCGTAGAAAGAGGGAGTATTGTCATCAACTGTAATGACCAAATTATCACCATTATATGTAAAGGGTGTGGTTAAATTAATTGTTTTCCAACCAATAGGATAAGGAATAACTGTACCTGAAAAAACTTGAGTGAGAGAAGTGATTGGAATCCAATTTGTAGTTGAAGAAAAACCTGACTGAATTGTATTTCCTAAGTATACATTCCATCCACCACTAACATTAGACGGATCAGCTGAAGAAACATACCAAGATATACTTTTAATAACCATTCCAGGTTGCAAACCACTGGAAGTTAAAAGACTAGATGGATAGATTGTTTGTGTGTATGAATATGGCACCCAAGAAATTAGTGGTAAATCACTACTCCCTAACCCAGTTCCAATCGTGATATTAGTTTGTCCAAATAATTGGGCATTTAAGAAATATAATAGAATGATTAAAATTTTCGGAATGTAATTAAATTTTCTCATTCTAAAAACTAGTTAATAAATTCTATTTTTTTTACTTCCATTAAATTCATTTCAAGTTAGAATTACTCCAAAATAAACTTCAAGTTTTTTCGGTGAATATTATTGTTTTCAAATTTATACATCAAATAATACACTCCTTTTGCTTCTGTCATTAGTTGAACCTTATTTTCATTTTGTATAAAAGCTATTTGACGTCCATACATATCTTGAATGCCTTCTATTTCAATTTCGTATTTATCTGGTTTCATTAAATATATTACATTAACTTTAGAAGGATTTGGATAAATAGTAACCCCAAGTTTAGTCAAATCTTCAATTGAATTTGTGATGTAATTTAAATTCAAAGTAATGGTGCTATCGCAACCAAATATGGTTTGTAAGTTTTGAGTAAAAACTCCACTTTCATTATATACTACTCCATTTAGAATGTATGGCCCAAAACTCGATGTGTAGATGGCAGTATCACTAGGGTAATGAACTTGAACAGTTATTTGATCTTGAACTGAGCATCCATTTGCACCTGTTGAAGTTACCGAATAAGTTGATGTATTACTAGGGGAGACTTGAATACTGTTTTGATTTTGATTCCCCCAAGTTACATTTCCATTACTTGAAGCTGTTAAAGTGGTTGTTTCTCCTTGACAAATTGAAGTATCTCCTGAAATTGATAAGCTTGGTAATGAAAGAACTGTAACGGAAATTAAATTGGATGAAAAATTCGAACAACCATTATTATCTGTTATGAATACGTTATAATTACCAGAAGTTGAAGCATTATAATTAGAAGAGTTGGCTCCGTTAATTTGGATTCCATTTTTAAACCATTGATAGGTTAAACCTACATTATTACTGGATGAGAGCACGGTGCTTCCTCCTTGACAAAAAGAGGTTGTATTTGAAGAAGAGACAGAAGTTGTTGGTAAAGGATTAACTATTATGTTCACCGATGGAGAGATAGCCGAACATCCAAATGAATTTGTGACATTGACAGAGTAGGATCCAGGTGTAGTCAAAACATAACTGTTATTTGTCGCACCATTAATATTTATTCCATTAACTCTCCATTGATAAATTGCCCCTGTGCTAGGATTTATTGATAAAACTGAAGAATCACCATCACAAATACTTGTAATTCCTGAAATTATTGGGTTTGGAACAGGATTTACCGTAACGTTAAGTGAATTTGAATTTGCAAAGCAACCATTTATATCAGTAATAAGTACAGAATATGAACCAGTTGTTGTGGCAGAGTAAGATGTGGCATTAGCTCCGCTCAAAATAACACCATCTTTTTTCCATTGATAGGAAAAACCACCAATATTGGCATTTAGCGTAACGGAACTACCTTGACAAAAAGTTAAAGAACCCGTATTAGACAGTGTTGCCACAGGTAATGGATTAACCGAAACAGTTATTGGACTTGAAATAGTGGAACAGCCACTACTGTTCGTTACCTGAACCGTATAAATTCCGGAATTTGAGGCAACATAAGATGATAATGCCCCTAAAATATTTGTTCCATTGTTTTTCCAATTAAATGTATTCCCATTTCCATTACTAGTATACAGTGTTACAGAACCACCTTGGCAGAAAGTTGTTGCACTCGAAGCTGTAATTGGTGCGGAAGGAGCTGGTGGATTATAACTTATTTCTAGGCGAACACTATACGTTGTGTTATTAGAACCATAAAGATTCGTATTGGCATTTATAAACCCGAAGTTCACCCATCCAGACGCTAATGCAAATTGGACATGGGAAATAGCTGATGGCAAAACAATAGTATTCAAAGATGGAGTTGTAGATGTTCCAACTGTCCATGTTGAAGTATTGTAAATTGTTCCATTTCCAACCATAAAAGCCCCATAAAGTGAAGTTCCGGTCATTGTAACAGGATCCCCCCCCAAACTTTTTATTTGATTGAAATTGGAGGTAGTTCCACCGTACGTATAAAATTTAATTGTAACTCCCGTTATAACCGAACCCGATGGTATTGAAGTTAGAGGGAATTTTGCCCAACCTCTTCCACTAGGGACTAAAATGTCACCTGATATTTTCGTTCCAGTAGATGTAACATAACCTGTATTCATTGTAGAATTAATTGGATATATAGTTGTGGTTAATTGATTCAGTGTAAGAACCGTAGCATTTGAAGTGGTTGAACAACCAATCGAGTTTGTTACAATTACTGTATAAGAACCCGCTGTGTTTGATGAATAACTGGAAGAAGTTGCACCTGAAATGTTTGTTCCATTGTTTGCCCATTGATAGGTTAGACCAGTTCCTGTATTTGCAGAAAGTAAAACAGTTCCTCCTTGACAAATTAAAGAAATACCCTGGTTATCTATTGTTGCGCTTGGAAAACTTGAAACTGTTACATTTATTGGATTTGAAGATGAAGTACATCCAAAAGTATTATTTATGGTTATTGAATAAGAACCAGAGGAATTAGCTGTGTAACTCGAAGTTGTGGCTCCACTTATATTTGTTCCATTATTCTGCCATTGATATGTTTGACCTGTGCTTGAAGCCACACTAAATACTACATTTCCTCCTTGGCAAAAGGTTGTTGGACCTGAAACATTTACAGTTGCATTTGGAACTGGGTTAACTGTGACCGTAGTTGATGAAGATGAAGCGGAACATCCATTTGCAGTTGTAACAACAAGAGAATAGGTGCCAGAAGAACTTGCAATATAATTGAAACTATTTGCACTGGTTATATTCACCCCATTATTTTGCCATTGATAAATCAGTCCAGAAACAACATTTGAACTTAAGATAACAGAATTCCCTTGGCAAAAAGTGGTATTTCCAGAAGCAGAAATTACAGGAGTAGTAGGTAATTGGAATACTGTGTATTGAACAGATTGAGAATAGTTTTCTAACCCACTAAATGAACAAACAGATTTTATTCGATAATAACTGCTTGAAGTTGGGGTTGTAGTATATGAGGAGGAGGTTTCACCAGAAATATCATTCCAAATTACATTATCACTAGATATTTGCCACTGATAATTTATTCCTTGTTCAGTTGTTAAGTTTGCTGCTGTCAGTGTTAAACTTGATCCTTCACAGCCATTTGAACTGCTCATACTAACAGCGCCTGTATTTGGTGTACCCGAACAATTGATAAAGTATGTAATCACAACTTTTCCATTTCCACCTGTCCCTCCAGATCTTGAAGCCCAATCATCAGAACCACCCCCACCGCCACCTGGCAAACTTCCTGGTGCCCCGTTTACAGAGGATGATGTGCTTCCATTTCCTCCGTTTCCTCCGTCTGCATTAGCAATTGCGCCATTGAAATTGATTGCTGAAACACCGTTTGCAATTGAGGAAGCAGATGCTCCTCCACCTCCACCTCCTGTGGAAGATGCTTGATAACCATTACCACCGTTATAAACTATATCACCAAAGGAATTTAATGAACTACCACCATTATTTGGTACAGCCATTGAGTTATTCAAACCTCTACCTCCTCCTTTGGCTAGAACAGCTGCATTAGAGTTAGGAACTGAATTAACATTATTAAACCAGCTATCTCCACCACTGAATGCTGGAGTGCTTGAGCTGGCGGGAGCACCTGCGCCTCCTGCTCCAACAGATAAATAATAAACATTGCCAGCAACTACTGTAAATGTCTTCTTTGCATATGCTCCACCACCTCCTCCTGCGCCTCCATTAATTGTATTATTTGCGCTATTTCCGCCTCCACCTCCGCCTCCCCAACATTCAACAATCACTTGAGTAACATTAGCAGGGCATGTCCAGGTAATAGTTCCGGTTGTATTGTAAGTTTCAATGATTTGACCATTGATAAAGTATGTAATCACAACTTTTCCATTTCCACCTGTCCCTCCAGATCTTGAAGCCCAATCATCTGAACCACCACCTCCGCCACCTGGCCAACTTCCCGGTGCCCCGTTTAAAGAAGATGTAGAGCTTAAGTTTCCTCCATTTCCTCCATTTCCTCCGCCTATATTTGCAACAGCACCATTAAAATTTATTGCCGAAATACCGTTTGCACTGGGGGAAGCAGATGCACCTCCACCTCCACCTCCTGTGGAAGATGCTTGATAACCATTACCACCGTTATAAACTATATCACCAAAGGAATTTAATGAACTACCACCATTATTTGGTACAGCAGTTGAGTTATTCAAGCCTCCTCCTCCTCCTTTGGCTAGAACAGCTGCATTAGAGTAAGGAACAAAATCATTAAACCAGCTATCTCCACCACTTAATGCTGCAGTGCTTGAACTTGCAGGAGCACCTGCGCCTCCTGCTCCAACAGATAAATAATAAACATTGCCAGCAACTACTGTAAATGTCTTCTTTGCATAAGCTCCACCACCTCCTCCTGCGCCTCCATTAATTGTATTATTTGCGCTATTCCCTCCGCCTCCCCCGCCACCCCAGCATTCAACAACCACTTGAGTAACATTAGCAGGGCATGTCCAGGTAATAGTTCCGGGTGTATTGTAAGTTTCAATGATTTGACCATGTACTGGTAAATAAATTGAGGGTAAAGTAACAATAGCAAAAAACTTAAATATCAAAGAAATGTAGCGTTTCATCTTGTTACTATGTTATCAATTTACAATTATTGGATTTTCCAATTTACGAATTTTCTTATTTACTTTTCTCTGCAAAAATTTGTTTCCTATTCCCAATGCAAAGGTTGTGGAAAAGTCATAAACAAACATGGCACTGTAAGCTGTCAAACAACCAAGAAATACTTTTTGAGAGATATTTGCAATTTTATAATTCCCACTCAAATTACTTTCATTTCTATATAATGAATAATAGTAATTAGACACCAGTTTGGAGGCCCCTGCTATTATTCCAAGAGAAATAGATGTCCCCAAAAAAATATTTTGTTTAGTATTGTTTATTTCTCTTGCGTTTAATGTAATTTGTTTTTTACCTAATCCTGGTACAATACTATAAACAGAATAAATAGGTCCTTTTCCTATCATTCTTTTCATTATTACATCTTCTTTTCTTGAGATTACCTTATCATTTATTATCGTTAAATTAGTTTTGATTTCTGATGCATACTTAAAATCGTGTTTATCCTGATCACATTTTTGAATATCAGAAATTAGAATCTTGTCATTAATATTATTCAAGAAAAAAGAGTTGATACTAAAATATTTTTTTTCATTAATATTTTCAAAAGTTGATTGATGACTAATTTTTAGAGTTTGATAACTTCTAACTTTAGTATCATTATAATAAGGAAAAACCGACCAATTTGAAATAGTATTTTTAATAGCGTTATATAGCGATTGATTTTCAATATTATCTATTACTCCAAATCCATCACTAACATTTTTTCCATTGGAGTCAAACCGAAGTGTTCCTGAGAAATTAAAGTTCTTCGTTTTAGAATTTGTCACCAAATCAGTAAGAGCATTTTCAAGCTTACTGTATTCAATTGGAACCAATTTATTATATGTAAATTCTGTATCCTTAAAAAAATGCTCGAACTTTTCAATACAATATAAATTGAGACCACTCTTTTTATCAAGTGCACTTACAACAAAAGGTTTATTTTCATAGAAAACAGGAAAAAAAGAATTTGCATTCCTAGTAAATGAGATTGCTTTTCCAAATTCATTAATTGAATAATCATCAAGTACCCAATACCGAAGTTTACTTTCATCATCTAAATAGGAATAAATGCCATCACTCTCCTCCGACCCTCTTAGTATTGATTGATTACCTTGTAATACAAAATTCTTTGAATCATAGGAATTATTGTTGAAAGTGAAAGAAGTTGTCTTAGATAATTGATCGAAGTCAGATATTAATGGAATCCTAAAACCTTCAGGACAAATTTCCTTGTAATCTCTTATTGTGTAATAATTAACTAGTAAACCGTCATTTTCTTTATAAATTAGAAGAGGATTTGTTTTTGAGTAACTAATATCCCATGAATTAATAGAATTGACAAATTGGATTTCATCATTTTGACCTATTGACAAATTATTGACATAATACCATTTTGGAGAAAAATTGGTTAAATTAATATTTGAATTATGATTGTCCACTTGACAAATCAAATTAAATGATACAGATATAATAATCCAAAAAATAGTTATTTGATTTTTCAAAACCTTCTAATAAATCTTGATTTAAACATGTTTGATTTAGGAAATGTAGAAACTTCTCCATTACCTGACATTTTAACAGTCCAAGCGTTTTGATGATAAAAATCGTCCTCACTTGAACTCCAATATTGACTATTCAAGGCTAGTCCACCAGTACCATTTAAATACAAATTTTGATACATTTTAATTAGCTCATCTCGTGATGGCAAATACCAATCAGTATAACCGCTAAAGGAATATACAGAGCTGGCATAAGCTGCATATAAAATACTGTTTCCGTTAACATTTATAATAAAACTTGTATTTGATTCGCCTAGACCTAAATCTGTACTCGTATTATTTACGGTAATACTGGAAGGACTCCATTTTAATTCAAGATTATAATCCTGTGGTGCTGCTTCTAAAAAATTCCAACCTCCTAAAGTATCATTTTTTGAATAAAAAATCCTGCCTCCCGCAGGTCCTAATTCTCCAACATTATAAAAATTTTTAGTTGTAAAACTTAAAACATTACCTAATCCAGTAAATGCAAAATTCTTAGCAAATGCCCTAACGTAATAGGTCTTATTCTCAATTAAATTCTCTGCCAGAATAGTAAAAAAGCTAATACTTGAATTATCTAAAACTTTTATTGAATTAGAACTATTGGGTTGAGGATTTTCTGAAATAAATACTCCTCTCTCTTCTAATGTTAATCCACCATCGGAAATTAACTGACAGTTTATTTTTGCATTATAAAACTGAATATCCTCAATAGAAAGGGTGTTTACAATGGGTATGTTTCCGGCATCTCCGGTCCAAATCGTAGAAATAATCTCAGAATAAACGGTATCTAACTTATTTATTGCAAATGACCGTACGTAAATAGTACCAATAAAACTCCAAGGTATTGTATATGAAAATGATTCTTCTTTAGAGGATTCCATAACAATTTTATTATCACTTAATGTTGGATTATTTTGAGTAGACCAACAAAATCCTTTTACGGTATTTTTGTCATGTCCATTTGATAATAATGATGATTGTACGGTTAATGATGCAAGTGAATTTTGAGTTATTATTGGTTTTGAAATTTCAGGTTTGGCAACTAAATTCCATCGAAAATCATCCTTAGTACAGGAAAATATACTGATTAATATAATTTGTAATGATAAGAAAATGAATACTCTAACCATGAATAATTAATTTTTGTTAGATTTATTTCCTTCTTCCTTCGGTTTTTCTTGATTTGTTGAATTCGTTGAATTTGCTGGTTTTGATTTTTTTTCTTCTTCTTTATTTTTAGGTGTTTTATTCTTTTCAGATTTTTCGATACTTAAATTAGAAGATCCTTTCTTATTGTTTTTTGTTGGAACTACATTATACTGATTTAATAATGAATCCAACTTGCTAATAATTAAATCATTGTTTAAAGATAATTCAACTATTTTCTTTTGCATGGTTCTTATTGAATCGTTAAGAAAATCAATTTTTTCTTCTAAAGTATAACTCGGACTATATGCTTCTTTAATAAAATCAGCATAAAATGGTATTCTATCTGGTATTTCTTTAAAACATTTATTAGTATCAACGATTTGAATACGATAAAGATTTTCATTCAAAAACGGTTGTGTGTATTCAAAGTTGAATTTATCTTTAGATCTAGCTCTTTGTACTAAATTTTTATCAAAATTCAAGAAAAAACATTCCAATTGTCCTATTGGCATGGATGATTTCTTGTCATTACTAGAAAATAGTATGCCCTTCGAATTATTTTTTGGATCCTCTTTAAATAGAATGAAATGAATTTTGATTGATTGAAATGAACTTATTTTTTTGTTTGAAACTAATTCCTTTCCTTTTTTAAAAAAAATATTTGAATCTATTTCATTTGTAGGACAGAAAAATATTACTGTATTATCTTTCGATTTTTTTATAGAGTCAATGTAAGTGGTATTCGCATTATTTGTAATTGTTTTAAAACTATAGTTGATTTGACCAAAGATTAATGAATTAATCGATAGGAAAAGAAATAGTATTAAAACGTATTTTATTAATTGCATTTTGTGAAAATTAATTTCGGAGATTTATATGGTTGACAACTTACATTACTTTCATCAATACTTGTTAAATTAATTCTAAAATAACTTTCTGCTCCTTCAAATAACTTACTTAGTGATTTGAGCGTTAAGCGAAATACCAAATAATCAGGATATTTCTCGTGTAATTCAGCCCGTGCTCTCTTATCAACTTGATCTTTATTGAAATAGTCCTCCCAAACTACATTGCCATCCTTATCTTCAATCGTCAATTTATATCGATTCGCACAATTAGAAGTAAATAATACATCAAATACATAACCCCCAGATTGATTAGAGATAATTTGCCAATCAGCAATTTCAATATCATTTTTATACTTAGGATTACTTAATTTTCCAAATACGTCATTTATTGGTTTCATAGATCCCGAGTTGCAATCACAATCATTAATGACGTTAACTGTAATACTTTTTGAAACATTGTGACAATTCATACTGTCTGATGCACTAACAGTATAAACAGCATTTTTTGATGGATTAACAGTTGGTGTTTTACAATCAAGACAGCTGATGTTTTCATTTGGAGTCCAAACAACGTTTTTAATATTTTTGGAGAAAACTGGATTTAATTGAACTGATTCTCCAGACTTAACACTTATTGTTTCTTTTTCAAATTTTATTTCAGGCTTACTGTCTGTTACCATATCGTTTCCGAGATAGAAGAAAATTGTTGTGTTTGTTTTATCTATTTTATTCAGTGAAACCTCTTCTTTGATCTTTTCAAGCAGTAGTGACTCACTTCTTGAAGATAAGGTATTGACATTTGTTATATTCCATTTATTTAAATCACATTTCAATAAATTTTGACAATTATAAAACTTATTTTTTTGAGTTTTTTTATCAGGAACTAATGTATTTAACGATGAGCATATTGAAAAATCACAATCGGTTTGAATTACTTTATATGAAGCATTTTTTTTCTTGTTTGACCAAGTTGTATCTCGTTCTTTTTTTGATGTAAAATGATAAATGGTATAATTGGCAAGTTTGACATCTGCATTATTTAGGTAAACCATATTAGAAAAACTATTCAATTCCGAAGAGCTTGTTTTTGAGTCATTCACAAAAAAGACAATATTTAATTGTTTTTGAGAGAACGAACTTAAAGAAATAAGAATAAAGGCTGATTGAATTATTAATTTCATTTTAATTAGTTTGCTGAACATACGAAAAATTGATTGTCTAATACTAAAGTTCCTGATTCATTGACCTTTTTATCACCATAATCTACAATTAATTCAACTTTGGTAGATCTTCCATGTGCTATTGAAGTACCTGGATTATATGTACAAGAAGTACTACCAGTACAATTGTATGAAAATGTTAATCCATTTACTGAAAAAACTACTGTTATTTTAACTGCATTCTCCGCTAAAAACTTACTCCATTCAACTTTATTTTCACCAGCAACTCTTTTAAACCCTGTATTTAGATTTATTATTTTTGGTTCCCGTACTTCTGTTCCTCCTGTTGATATTCCTCCTGTTTGTGTTCCTCCTGTTTGTGATCCTCCTGTTGATATTCCTCCTGTTTGTGATCCTCCCGTGGATATTCCTCCTGTTTGTGGTCCTCCCGTGGATATTCCTCCTGTTTGTGATCCTCCCGTTATGGAACCTCCTGCTTGAGAACCTCCTGTTGAAGAACAAACCAAAGCTTGTAATTTTGCAATTCTAGCACTATTTGGAAATTTAGTTAAACCTTTCTTTGATTCTTCACATGCCTTTGTTTTATTATTCTTTGCATATTGAACTTTAATGGTTTGTATAAAATCTTCCTCAGTCTGCGAAAATCCAAGATTTAAAGCAAAGGAAAAAAGTAATAAGCATAAAAAATTGTTCATAATTCTATATTTAGATTATTGCTCAGGATTGTCCAAAGCATTTAATTCTTTAATTCTATTTAATTCCCCTTGTAAATCCTTGTCATCCTTACAATTTGGATTTTCTTTCAATTGTTCATCAAGGTAAAGTTCTGCACCTTTCCAGTCCTTCTCTTTCTCATATTTCTCTCTTGTTTTATCCCTTACTTCCGTTTTGCTTTGCCAATCTTTATTTGAATACTTTAACACAAAAACGGCAATAATAATTGCAAAAATTGCAAGAAGAAAAATCGTGGTTCTATTTTGACGCATAATTTTGGATAATAATTAATTACGATATAAATCTCTATCGCGCAAATTTAAGTAAATTAAGATAAAGTATAAAATGGAATGACTACACAAAATATACATCTCAAATGTTGGTTCATTTGAACTGAAATTTAATGTTGATTCAAACGTATCACCCAAGTTTTCTCTCAATGGTACAATTGACAACCCATTCGGATTAAAAAATGTCTTTTCTACTTCCGTTTGCAATCTGGACAAACCTGTTGTCGACCAACGTGCAATAGTTAAAAAACTAATGTATGAAATAAGGACTTTACCGCTTATTTTTACGATAATTCCTGATATCATTATTTGTGGAATAAGTGCAATTGGAATATAGCCCATTACTTTTTCGCTTGATTTTGCAAATGATGATAGCATTAATCCAAATAAACTTGATACAATAATTGTGAAACTCATCCATATAATCATCTCAATGTCATTAGATATATGGACAAAGTGATTTTGATAATTAAAATGTAAAATGGCAATAAAAACAATACTTTGAATAAAACCAACTATTGACAGAATTGTAATTTTTGACAAAATAAAAGGAATAATTCCCTGATTATACATGCGCTCTCTATGAAAGATTTGTCTTTCAGAAACAATTTCCTTTGCTGAATTATTTGTGCCAAACCATATTGCTGAAATTGATATAAAGAACAATACAATATGATTTATTTCAGGAAAGATAAATGTCATTAAAATTGCAATAATTGGCGCTTGACCAATTGTAACTAAAAGACTTTTGTAGTCATTCAATTTTCTTGACAAATACCTCAGCGATAAATAAAAATATTGAGAAAGGTAATTCACATTTCTAGTTCTACTAAATTTTATTTCGCTCCAATCTCCAACAGTTGGACTTAATTCGTGTTGCTCATAATATTTTTTCGCCAAAAGACCAGCTGAATCGGAATTTACCAACTTATAAATTTCATGAATTGTTTTCTGATTGAAATACTCTAGAATACGATTTACTTTTCCCTTGTAGGTTAAATAACCACCTACTCCCATAAAAATACACTCATCCATGTAATATAGATCTTCGGGCTTATGTGTTACCATGATTACAGTTGTACCTTGCTTGGTTAAATCCTTAAGCATAAGTAAAAAGTCTGAAATCGTTTGAGGGTCAAGTGGGGAAGTTGGCTCATCCAATAAAAGCACAATAGGGTCTATTAGTATTTCAACTGCTATAGACACACGTTTTTGTTGTCCACCACTCAAATCTTTTACTAGTTTCTCTTTTTCATGAAATATGTTTAGTTTTTTGAGAATCTTTTCAACTTTTTCATCTTGTTCCTTTGCAGTTAATTCAGGAAGTCTAATTCTTGCTGAATAAGTCAAACATTGTAATACGGTTAAGTCAAAATGAATAGCGTCATGGTCATGTTGTGGCACATATCCAATATGAGTTTTTAGAAGTTCATAGTTTTCCTTCAACTCAAGACCTGCAATATACACCTTACCTCCAGCTGATGGAGTAACACCAATTAATGTTTTTAAAAGCGTTGACTTTCCACATCCGGTTGGACCCAATATTGCAACCATTGAATTTTTTTCAATTTCAAAGCTACAAGGATGTAGTCCTATCTTACCCTTGTTATAAACAGATGTTAAGTTGACTGCCCGAACTGATATTTGATTCATCAAAGTATTTTTTTATGAAAAGAAATCGATTAAAGAATTATCAATCGCCACAATTGCTTGAATAATTTGTCGAAATATGATTTCTACAACAAACCGTTCTTTTACCCGAATAAGGATGAGTGCTCAAAAAATTAGAGTAAGCGTCGTAATCCGGATCTAATTCAGACATTCTTTTCCATAATGATACAGCAGCACATGGTTTATATCCGGATGAAATCATTAAATCTATTCCATAAAAGTCACAATGTGTTTCATTTTTTTGATTAAAAGGTGTTGTCAAAACTTGTCCAATTACAGCAGATAACACACCCCAATCACCATATTTTTCTGCCGTCTTAACTCTACTAATATTTTCACTTATATGACCGAGTTCATTATGGGCAATTTCATGTCCAATAATTGCTGCAACTTCATTATTGTTTTTACAAAAATCCAACATGCCAGAAGTAAAAAAAATCTTTCCACCACAAGTAAAAGCGTTTAATTCATCACTTTGAATAAGGTATATCTTGTATAAAAATCCTTTTGAATCAATAAGATGAGAAGTGAGAGATTTTAAAATTCGATTCAAGTAATCAACTTTTTCACCTGAATCTAAAATCTTATATTCTTTTTTCAATTGCACCAAAACAACATCTCCAAGCTCAATTTCTTCATTAATCGTTACCGTCTCTCCAAAAGTCCCTAAAAGCTCTTTCTCAAAGTCAGCACCCAAATTGATTAATTCAGAACCTTCCTCAGTTTCCATGCACGAAAAGTCATATGTAATATTCTGACCATAACCCATGCAAGTGATAAATATGAGCCCTAAAAACAGTTGGATTTTCAATTTTTTATAGTTAATGACGTAAAAATAGTGAATCCATGTAACTCCTGCAAAAATAAAAAGTCAATATAAATTTATTGACTTACCACCCAACCATCCACCATCTTTTTCGTCCAACTACTACTATGGATTTTTGGGAAGTTTTTAAATATACGCTTTGGATTATTGGTGGAGTATTGTTTTTGCTGATTGTTGTTTTGGCTTTTTTGGTTTCACGGGGATTGGAGAGGAGAGATGGACCAACTGGGAAGCCGTTTACCTTTCACGAACGAATTTTCTATAACGTTGCGAATGATTTGATGAGCTATGCAAGGATGTTTAAAATTACCTACAACGAAATCAATATCATCGTTTACTTTTTCTTCATTCCTTTTTCCTGGTTGGTATTGTTGGATTTAATTTTTGAGTTTCATTACCTGAAAATTGCTTTCGGGGTGTTTGCCACAGGATTTTATTTCTTGTGTCGTGATTTTCGTGCCTTCTCCGATAAACTCTTTCGACAATCGGTGAATTTCCTTAATTATTTTAATCGGTTTGGAAGCACTTACATCATTACTTCCGTATGGATTTGTGTATTCGTTCCTGCGAGCATTTATGCATTTTTGATATATTTACTGTTTCGATAATACAGGTATGCCGGTTCAGAATATTGTTTCAATCAAACAAATCTGCTGCCAGTCTAAAGGTATTGCAATGCGCTTCGACGATGTCTTTTATATCGGGTGAGTAACCTCCTCCCAAAGCAACTGCAACAGGAATCGCATTACGCTTTAAGGCCGTGAATACAAATTCGTCCCTTCTTTTGCAATCATTGAGACTCACGTTAAGCTTTCCAAACTTATCTGTCTCCAAAATATCAACACCGGCAAGATAAAAAGCAAAGTCAGGCCGAAAGGAATCTATAATTTTTGGCAAGTATTCCTCCAACAAAGCCAAATATGTTTTGCCCGAGGTGCCATTCATAAGTTCAATATCGAGATCCGATTTTTCTTTGTGAAAGGGATAATTTGAGCCGCCGTGCATACTAAAGGTGAAAACCTCTGCCTTACTTTCCATCAACTTAGCCGTTCCGTTTCCTTGGTGTACATCCAAATCGATAATGAGAATTTTGCGACACAACTTTTTTTTGAGTAAATAGTTGGCAGCCACGGCCATGTCGTTTAACAAACAAAAGCCCTCCCCACGATCAGCGAAAGCATGGTGTGTTCCACCCGCAATATTTAGCCCGGCCCCATGATCGAGGGCATGCAACGCAATGTCTATCGTACCTTGGGTAATGATTAATTCGCGCTGAGTCAGTTCAGGGGACTGCGGAAATCCGATTTTTCGCTGTTCGGATGGACTCAATTGTTGTTTTAGTAGTTTATTGAAATACGCTTCATCGTGTGTATCCAAAACCACATCGCGCGCGCATGAACTAGGGCTAAAAAAGTGCGTTTCACGAAAAGTACCTTCATGCAGCAGTTGTTGCGGAATAAGTTCATACTTGAGCATTGGAAAGCGATGGTTCTCAGGCAAAGGATGCGCATAGATGGGGTCGAAAGCAATTTTAATCATACTCCCTGAAAACTTAGCAAACTACGCATCTGAATCCTTATTGTGCAATTGAGATTTAATCAAAACCTTCACATAGTGCCTATTCCGACGCTCTTTTTTGGCATGAGCTCTTTTGGCAATACGCTTGTCTTTTACGATGCAGTTGAGGTCGTTCAAATCCGACAATTCACGCACATCATTTATTGAGGTTCTTTTGGCCATACAACAAAAACACGCCATGTTTTAGAATGTTTGACGCTTTCGGTTTTGGGTGCAAAAAAGTACCTTCAATCTTTCTTCTTTCGATACTTCTCCCGCGTCTGGTAATTATAACGTGACTGATTTTGGTTAAGGATGGCGTTTTTATCTGTGCTTACTTTTATGCGGACGTG
>Ga0194115_10004246_pt1 | contig 15603 bp, 12 predicted proteins | sample TA2MahsurfametaG_3_FD_148656 | JGI IMG/M metagenome (GOLD analysis project Ga0194115, IMG submission 148656) | Freshwater microbial communities from Lake Tanganyika, Tanzania - TA2015002 Mahale S4 surface | ecosystem: Environmental > Aquatic > Freshwater > Lake | place: Tanzania: Lake...
AAAGCGCAAGCTAAGTTATATTGCTAATGTTCTAATTGTTTCTGATCCTGCCAATAAAGAAAATGAAGGCCAGATTCGCTTGTTTAAATTTGGTAAGAAAATCTTTGATAAGATTACTGAAGCGATGAATCCTGAATTTGAAGATGAGAAACCGGTTAACCCATTTGATTTTTGGGAAGGTGCCAATTTCAAACTAAAGATTCGTAATGTTGAAGGCTATCGTAATTATGATAAATCAGAATTTGCAGAAGCCTCTGCTCTTTTTAATGGTGATGATGCTAAACTTGAAGAGCTCTGGAAGAAAGAGCATGGTTTGAAAGAATTCGTTGAAAAGAAACAATTCAAATCATATGACCAACTGAAATCTCGGCTTGATAAGGTTCTTGGTTTTGATGGTTCTACACCCGCAACCAAATCAAAAGCGTCTGATACTGTTTTGAAAAATGATGATGTTCCGTTTGATACATCATCAAATGCTGAAGATGAAGATTTAGATTATTTTAAATCTTTGGCGAATCAAGGTTAAAAACTCCCGCCGTGTGAACTAACCCCGCCTTGTGCGGGGTTTTTTATACGCTTCTCAAAAGTAATTCGTTAAAATCAGTATTGTAAACATCAGCAGTACCACTTGTCATTGTTTGTGGCCTATTTGCCATGCTATTATTTTGATTGTTAATAACCACTGGCGCTGTTGCCACTTGCATACGAGCTTGAGAAATATCCGCTGATGCTGTGTTTATCAATGCGCCCTTTGTTGGTTGTTGCAGAAAAGCTTGAGCTAATTGTTCACGCTTAGCTGCTTCTGCTGGTCCACCAGCAAATCCAGTTGCACGATTTACTTCTTGGATGTTTTGAAGATTCACACCTTTTGATTGTTTATCTTTATAATATGCAGCTGCTATTTTCATAGCAATATCAGGATCATTTGCTAAATCTGGATTATTGACCAAATCTACACCAATCATATCACCATATTTTTTATAATTTTCTTTTCCGGTTAATTGAACTAAACCTCTGCCTCTGTATTTAAATCCTTCATCTGGTGCATTACCCATTCTGCCACCATAAATTACATTTCCAATAGCTTCTGGACCTTTTGCAGCTAACGCTTTTGCTTCATCAAGGGTTTGAAATCTAACTTTATTGCCGCCTTTATTTCCTGGCCCATACATTTCAAAAAGTTTTTCGCCAGAGTAATTTAAATTTTCTGATTGTGATTTGAATCCAGATTCTCTTTGGACCTGTGCGAGAATGTTTGCTTGAGCTTTTGGATCTGTAATTCCTTGAGCTGATAATTCACTTCTAAGTTTTTGTTGTTGTTCTTCTGGTACTGTTCTTAAAACCCTACTTGTTTCTTTTACACTTTCTCGCTCTTGTATAGCCTGTTTTCTTTCTTCTCTTCTTGTTTCTACTTTAGCTTGGTCTTGAGCTGCAGATTCTCTTAAACCTTTTACCGTTTCTTCAACACCGAGATATTTTTTTAATCTTTCTGGTAATAATGAAGTTGCGGTTTCTATTACTGTGGCCAAAGCATTTTTTACACCAGCCTTGAGATTGTCAATTAAGTTTGCAAAACCTGTTGAAATTAATGTGCCTACATCTTTAATGCCATCGTAAACATCTTCAAAGAAATCTTTTACTTTTTGTATAGCTTCTGCAATTTTTTCCTTAACTTTGTTAAAAAATGCTACCAAACTTGTGATGATAGAAACAATTGCTGTGATACCAAGAAATATTAACATATTTTTTAGATTAAAACCAGATTTTTCAATCTGGGGTGAAACTTTTTCAGTTCTTGGTCCAGCTTTTGCTCTTTGTGCTTCTATTGTTTCTTCTCTTTCTCTTGCTCGCATAAAAAACATATCAGCTCTTGTTGAGGCTTTGCCTCCTTGTAACTTAACAAGTTTTGCCATATTTTGTCGCATCAAATTCATATCTCTGGCCATCATAGGCAAAACAACAGCGTTTTTGTTTAATAATTTCAATTCTATTTCTGCACGCTCTGACATACCTGTTGCTGGAGCTGCAGCTTCTGTGGTTGCTAATTTTGTTATTTTCTCTGGTGTTGCTTTATAACCTCTACCAAAAATAGCACGCCCCATTAAAGAACCAACACCTTTGCCGCCAAAGAAAATGTTTCTTGGATCAATTCTTTCAAGGGCTCTTTTTCCAAAAGCGGTCGTAAGACCACCAACAGCTCCTCGGCCACCTTTTAATTCAGACTGAAAAATTTCAGACAATCTTGATTGTTTTTCTGCCATTTTTTACCTTTTTAAACTTTTTATTCTTTCATTTTCTGCTTCAAGAAATTGCATTAACATTGTTGTGTAAATATCTCTTTCCCAAGGTAACATATTTTCAAGCTCAGTTAATGAATATTTGTGATGCTGCATCATCGCAAAATTCACCTGATAGTAGTTACCTAAATTTTCATTACAAAAAGCTACACGAAAAAATTTTGAACGCCTTCTATATCAATATCTTCAGAATGACCACATTTTTTACAACTAAACTGTAATCTTTTTGACATTTTAGGCATTGTCTCAAAAAAGTTTCTCAATTCATCAAGAGTTTTTCTTGGAAGACTATCAACAAATTCAACCATTTCTTCTTTAGAAACATCTTTTGCATAGTAAACTTCTTTTTCATCGTAAATATAATCAATACAATTGATAACTAAATCTACTATGTTTTCATTGTTCATTTCATTATCAAAGCTATCAAATAAATCAAAGCTTGGATATTTCATAAAAATACCAAGTTTGTCTGATACTTGAATTTTATTTTGATGAGTTTCATTCTTTGTAGGTTGAATTTCCAATAAATTAACTTGGAACTTTTCTAATCCTTTACATTGTTCTTTTTCGCCACCTTCTTTTTCAACCTCATTCATACATCTATAATTTAACTCAACAACTTCACCTACGGATCTTGCTCTAAGATTCATAAAAAAATATTCTATATCAAATATTGGTAATTTTTCAATATCAATATCTGTCAAACAACAATTTTGTAAAACTTGTTTTATAGTATTAACTACAGTTTTAGCATCATTTGACTCTGCTGCCATTAAAAAAAGTTTTTCTTCTTTTACAAGAAATGGTCTAAACCTAACTTTTTTACCATTTGATGGAAGTGTCAAATCATAAATTGGTACATCAATTTTTGGTAACATAATTTCCTCACTTTGTTAAAAAAACAATCTCCCTAATGTATTTCCTACTTGACCAGAAACTTTGTCAAACAATCTACTACCTGCTGTTCCAAATATAGCACCAGCCGCTCTGGCCAAATCGTAACCACCATTGTATATTACTTGGTATCTTTGATATGCAAATTGAACTGATAAACGATGAAACCCCTCTTCAGCCCAAGATAAAGGTTGAGCTGCAATACCAATTGGAAAAGCATCTATTAGCTCAACTGAATAAATGTTTTTAATTAGTTCATCGTATTGAATTATTTTGATGTTTGTCATGTATCTTGACGAATTATCTTTTGGATATCTCAAATTATTTGTGTCTGGTGGCATAATAGCTTCAAGCCATCGGTCAAAAAGTTTTCTTTCATAAAACTCATTTGTGCATATGAAAGTTAAAGTAGTGTCATTATATGCTGTTTGATATGGCACTTTAAATGTTGGGCCATATATTTTTACTTCTGCGGTTTGTAAGGTTTTGCCTGGTAATTCAGCAGACTCACATTGAAGTGCCAGATATCTTGAAATTGAAGCATTAGAAGAAAGGCCCTGTTGGTCAATTTCTCTGCTATTTCCAAAAGCTTTATTGACAGCATCTTCAACAGTAGTAAAAACGCTATTTGGAATATTCAATATCTTTTCTAATACACTTTGTTGCACAAAGCTATTGATGTAAGCTGGTATTGGAAGAATTACTTCAAAACGAGATGGCTTAGCTGGGCCACCTTTTGCTTTCATATTTGAAAGAAATATTTGTGGTGAAAAAGACATTAGAATTTTTTCCTTGATTCTGCGTAAACTTTATTGGTAGATGCGCCAACAAATGTTTCCATAGGCAACATTACGGCAATATCCCATTCATTAGCAGATATCTCTAAAAAACGAGAATCTATATTTGTAAAAAAATACCTCTTAATGCATGGCATAGCTTCAAACGCTGTTGATGCAGCTTTCAAAAATTGGTAATTAATTCTTAATTTTGTTCGCTCATCATAGCGTTTATTTGATAATGTATTACTCAATTTATCCAGTAGGACGATCCGTTGCTTTGGGTGAATGTAATGTAGATTCAACCCTAAGAAACCGTCTGAGTATTGTTCTATTGGTATAACCAATGGGAACCTGTCGTAATATGGCAACGAATCTTTTGTTTTTGGATCATAATAGAAGAAATACATTTTGCCAATGATGGTGTTCGTTCTCATTCTTTCTTGAGCACGCATCAAGGCTGTTTTAGAATTTAGGTCTTTTACTTTTGAACGAATCCAAGCCCGCGCTGCATTGGTGCGAGGTTTTAATCCTTCTTTGGCTAAGGATGCTTGTATGCGGTCAAGTAGATAGGCCATCTGACTATTTATGTCAGAGTCCCAGGTCTTTCTCCGTGATTATTTTGAACTGCCAACCATGCTCTTTACAAAAGAGGTCAGCTGCACGCCATTTCTCTTGGTTTATGGCATATGCTGCGGCTTCTTGTAGAAATTTTTTTGTATGCCGTTTTTGAACTGGTTTTTGTGTTTGTCTTTCTGGCTTGACCTCAAGAACCATTGTTGTTTCTTTGCCATTTATTTGACGAATTCTTGCAACAAAATCTGGAAAATAACGATGCATTTGCTGGTCAATGGGCGACCGGTATGGTATTGGCAACTCTTCAGAAGCCCACCATACGACATTTTTGTTTTCATCCAAATACTTCATTACACGAAGTTCCCAAGACGACCGATAAACTATGTTGGCTGGGTCGCCTTTATACTTCTTTGGATTCTTAGGGGTAAACCATCCTTTGTATGACATAAATACTATCTATTCAACCAAGGTCTACTATGGCACTTTTTCAACTCAACGATATCATATTTAACAAAGATAAAGTAACACCAAGAGGGCCATTGTCTGCTCTTGCTGGGTCTAATTATGAATACAATACTTTTAAATATCCTCGTGACCTTGGCTCCGCTGACAAAGGCCATTATGTTGTTTTTCACATAAACGAGCAGGCTAAAACACAATTTCCAAGTGCAACAACAAGCGATTTACCACAGGTTGTTCAAAATAGAAAAGTGCTTGAACAAATGCGTGGTAGCACAAATCTTGGTGGATTGATAAACAATACATCAGCTTTTGCAACAAATATTAATCAAAAGTTTTCTGTAACTGAAACTGTAAATAAAGCCTTATCTTCCGTTGGTAATTCTATTAGTAACATATTTGGTGAAAGTAGCAAACAGGTGTTTAAAACTTCAAGTGAAGCTGCTTCAAATTTTATTGAAGGATCCAAAGCTGTATTTTTAGATGATATCAACAACGCTAACTTTTTAAGAGCACGAAAAAGAACAACGGATAGTATAGCTCTTTATATGCCAGATACCTTGCAATTTGATTATCAGCAAGGATATACGGATGTAAGTATGAGTGAAGGTGTTTTAGGCTTAGCTCTTGCTGCTGGAACAAGCTTAGCTGATGCAATTAAAAATAATCCAAACGCAACAGACTTACAAAAAGAATTAGGTAATAAATCTACTTTGTTTGCAACACAATTTGGAGCTGCTAAAATTTTTGGCCAACAAGGTCGGGCTGTCGCTGCCGGTGTAACGGGTGTTGTTCAAAACCCAATGTTAGAGTTACTTTATACCTCACCAGCTTTTAGAACATTTCAGTTTGATTTTAAATTTTATCCAAGAGACCGTCAAGAAGGCTATGAAGTTGTAAAAATTATAAACAGGCTTCGCTTTCATCAAGCTCCAGAAATTTTAAAAGGAACTGGCGGATTTTTTATGGTGCCTCCTTCAGAATTTGATATCAAATTTTTCTACAACGGAAAAGAAAATCCAAATATTCACAAAGTATCAACTTGCGTGATGACAAGTATGCAAGTCAATTTTTCACCAGATGGTTTTGCTGCGTATGAAGTTCCTGGCCAGTTGACGCCAGATTTTGGAGGAACAGGTATGCCGGTTTCAATACAAATGGTTTTGACATTTAAAGAAACCGAGATTCTTACAAAAGAAAGTTTTGCAAATGATATTGGAGGATTTACTCCATCTTTTGGTTCGGGTATTAATTTTGGTAACCGTGACCTTGGAGAAAACTTCTAATGGCAAAATACTTTAAATACTTTCCAAAAACATTTTACACAACAGGCGATAATTTAGATACTGTTACCAATATAATTTCTCGTTTTTCATTTGAACAAAGCTTTGAAAAAAATTCATCGGTTTATTATGAATATAATGTTCAAGAATCTGATACGCCTGAAATTATTGCTTCTAAATTCTATGAGAATCCGGAAAGGCATTGGATTGTTTTATTATTCAATCAGATAATTGATCCTCAATTTGACTGGCCTTTGCAGTATAATACTCTTATTGAATTTGTTGATAGTAAATATACCGCTAATGCTAATACTCAAAATAATCAAACTGGTTTGGCTTGGGCACAATCAAATACCAAAGAATATTTTAAAATAATTACCAGAACTTCCGCAGATGGAGCTCAAATAATTGAAAAACTAAATCTTGATGCCAATACATATGCAAATGTGGCCACCTCTACAAACAATTACGCTCTTGATAGTGGTGATATAGTATCTGTTGTTGTCTCAAAAGAAACACAATCTTACTATGACTATGAAGTTGAAGAAAACGAAAAAAAGAGACAGATTAAGTTGTTAAAGCCTGATTTTGTTTCTGCGGTTGAACAAGAATTTAAACGAGTAATTGCATAATGTCTTTTGAAGTAAGACAATCTACTGATTTTAGATTAAAAGAACTAAACCTTGTTACAAAAGGTGGCGTTTTTGATATAAAACAGATTTATGAAGAAATCAATCTTTTTGATTCTTTGTTTAATCCGTGTATGTCAGGCAATATATTAATTCGTGATGCTTTGAACCTGTCAGAAAAGCTATTATTTGATGGATCTGAAATTCTTGCTATAAGTGTTGGTAAATCTGAAGATGATATTCTTTTTAAAAAGTCTTTTCGCATCTATAAACAAACAGACAGGCGAGTAATTAATCAAACCAGTGAAACATACATTTTACATTTCTTTTCAGATGAATTTTTATTTTCTGAACAACAAAGAGTAAATCAAGCTTACAAAGCAACATATAGTGAAATTGCGACATCTATTTTAATTGACTATCTGAAAGTGCCGGTTGAACAACTTAAAGGAATTTTTGACCAATCATCTGGAATAAAAGAAGTGGTTATTCCAAATTTAAAACCTTTTGATGCAATAGAATGGTGTGCAAAAAGAGCTGTTGATAATCAAACTTCGCCAAATTTTTTATTTTTTCAAAATGTTCTTGGTTTTAATTTTGCAAGCCTGTCAACACTTCTTTCACAAGATGTTTTATTCAATGTAAATTTTGATCCTAAAAATATAACAGAATCAGTAAATAATGAAATGGTAGGCGCAAGAAGTGTTCGGATTATTTCTCAATTTGATTTAGTAAATACAACACGGTCTGGTGTTTATGCTGGCAAGTTTATTGGATTTGACCCAATGACAAGAACAATCGCTACAAGAAAATTGACATATGGTGACCATTATTTAAACATGAAACATGGTAACAAAACACCAAATTTTTCTGTGATAAAAAATAGAGATAATATTGACAATACTGAAATGTATGATTCTAAAAAAACATTAGCTTCATTTAGTGAGTCATTAAAGTATAGTAATTATGTAAAACAAAATGACCCATCAATTATCAATTCTATTGAGGATACTCACAATTTTCTCTTTCAAAGAAAAGCTTTACTTACAAATTTGACAACACAAAGACTTGCCATTACTCTACCTGGAAATTTTGCTGTTTCTTCAGGTTTAAATTTATTTCTAAAGGTTCCAAGTAAATCTGTAAAAGTAAAAGGTGATGACAATTATGACTTATCTTTGTATGGTAAGTATCTAATTTTAGGCACCAGACACATCATTAAATATGATAAACATGAAACAATTATAGAAACAGCCACAAGTTCAAATGAAAAAGATTTTGTTTCTGGTGACACAACTGAACAAATTAATTACTCTTTAAATTATGATGAATCAACAGCTTAAAGATTTTGCTGGATTAAACGGCTTTATATGGTGGATTGGCGTCATTGAAGATAGAAAAGATCCATTAAAAATTGGCCGTTGTAGAGTTCGTATTGCCGGATGGCATACTGAAAATAAATCTTTGCTTCCAACTAAAAATTTGTTGTGGGCTCAAGTTATGTTGCCAGTCAATAATACAAACACTTATACTCCAAAAGAATCTGATATGGTTGTCGGCTTCTTTGCTGACGGTGAAAATGGTCAAATGCCAATTATTATGGGTGTTTTACCAGGTATTCCTTTGCAAGCAGCTAATGCACAACAAGGATTTAATGATCCAAGAACTGGTGATGAGTTAACCTCTGCACCAGTTAAACCAAATGAAACAGTTACTGGATATCCAAGAAGAATAGATGAACCAACCACATCAAGATTAGCTCGTAACGAATCAATAGATGATTCAATTGTTTCTCAGAAGAAATCAAAAAAATTAAGTAAAGTAGAACCAGACCCATATTATGCTGCACAATATCCATACAACAATGCGATTGAAACCGAATCTGGCCATGCAATAGAATTTGATGATACGCCCGGTGCTGAAAGAGTTCACATTTATCACCGGTCAGGCGCATACATTGAATGGGCTGCAAATGGTGACAGAACAGAGAGAATACAAAAAGACAAGTTTACCGTGGTTGTTGGAGACGATAAAGTTTATATTCAAGGAGATGTATCTGTTGAGGTTGATGGTAATTATAATTTAGAAGTTACTGGAGATGTGAAAATTAATGGAAAAACTGTCAATTTAAATAATGGAACAAAAGGAGCTGCCAGAGTTGGAGACACCGCCGATACTGGAGATTCTGGTTCAGCAGTTGGAACAAATAAAATTGAAACGGGTTCTTCTACGGTGTTTATTGGAGGATGAAATAAATAGACGATGGCAACAGTTCAAACAAATATTGCAAGAACATATTCAGATTTAGACTTAAATTTCACCATTCATCCTGTTCGTAAAGATGTAAACAAACATATTGGTGAAAAAGCGGTCATAAATTCTGTAAAAAATTTAATTCTAACTGCTCACTACGAAAGGCCATTTAGACCAGAAATAGGTTCAAATTTGCGTAGAATGTTATTTGAAAACATGGACATTCTAACGGCAGCTTCAATTGAAAGGGAAATAACCCTGACGATTAATAATTTTGAACCAAGAGCAAGAGTTTCTAAGATACAAGCTATACCTGATTTTGACAAAAATGGGTATACAGTAACAATGGAGTTTTATGTGTTAAACTTAACTACTCCAATCACAATTAATTTCTTTTTAGAGCGAATACGATAAATGGTAGACCGTTTAAGAGTTACGGAACTTGATTTTGATACAATCAAGGCAAATTTAAAAACCTTTTTAAAACAACAAAATGAATTTTCAGACTATGACTTTGAGGGGTCAGGTTTAAACATTCTTTTAGATATATTAGCATATAACACTCATTATAATGCTTATTATCTAAACATGGTTGCCAATGAGGCATTTCTTGATACAGCTATTTTGAGAAGTTCTGTCGTTTCTCATGCTAAAACATTTGGTTACACTCCATATTCAATTCGTTCTCCAATTGCAACAATTAATTTCATAGCAAATTCCGCTACTTCAACAAGTTCAACTGTAACAATACCTGCTGGATTTTCATTTCTTTCAAATCAAATTGATAACAAATCTTATAATTTTGTTGTGATTGATGATGTGACATTGACCAAAGCAAATAGTCAATTCAATTTTGAAAACCTTGAACTTTATGAGGGTCAATTAATAACCTATAATTTTGCTTATAATGAATTAAGCAATCCAAAACAAGTTTTTATTTTACCAGATTCCAATATTGATACGACAACAATTAAAGTAACTGTATCTCCATCTTCGTCAAATACTCAAACAACAATTTATTCAAAAGTTGATGATGTTTTAGATATTACTGCAAATTCTACTGTTTATTTTTTACAAGAAGGAAGAAATGGACAGTATGAAATTTATTTTGGTAATAACATTGTTGGTAAAAAATTAGCCGATGGTTCAGTTGTATCCGTGACATATTTGGTAACAAACGGAACAGCCGCTAATAAAGCAAATAATTTTGTTGCTGTAGATACCCTCGTAGACACTTTAAGTGAAACTTTATCAACATTCATAATTAATCCAGTTTCTGCGGCTGCTGGTGGCTCAGATAGAGAATCTGTTGATGAAATTAAGTTTGCTGCTCCTCTACAATATGCAACTCAAAATCGGCTTGTCACAGTAAAAGATTATGAATCATACATTAAGAAAAATTATCCAGCAATTGATTCTCTTTCAGTTTGGGGTGGCGAAGATGAAGTGCCTGCAATTTATGGTAAAGTTTTAATTTCGTTAAAGCCAAAAGATAATTTTTACATAAGTGAGGCTGAAAAACAAAGAATTATTAGAGAAATTATTGATCCAAAATCTATTATTTCTGTAAGTGCTGAAATAAGAGATCCAGATTTTTTGTATATTTTATTGAACAATGAAGTAAAATATGATGCAAAGAAAACAACACTTACTGAAGCACAGCTTTCAACACAAATTAGAAATGCAATTATTAGTTATAAGCAAACTTTTTTAAATAAGTTTAATGCTATTTTTGCACTTTCAAGAATACAAGACCAAATTGACAATGTAGATATCAATGCAATTGTTGGTTCTGAAACAATGGTAAGATTACAAAAACGAGTTACACCAGAACTCAATACAAATGCAAACTATACTGTAAGATTTGGTGTGCCACTAAAAAGAGGTACTTTAACAGACAGACTAACTTCTACCGAATTTTCCGTTTTAGATTCTACAAGTGTAAGAAGAACAGCGATTATTGAAGAAGTGCCACAATCATTTACTGGTGTTTCTTCTATTGAAATTACAAATGCTGGTTATGGTTTTACTTCTGTGCCGACTGTTACAATTTCTGGTGATGGAACTGGCGCAACAGCTCAAGCCATCATTCAAAGTGGTCGTATTGTAGAGATTCGTATGACAAATCGCGGCTCTGATTACACTCGTGCCACAGTTTCAATTACTGGCGGCGGTGGTTTTAGTGCTGTTGCAACGGCTGTAATTGATTCAAGAATTGGTACACTTAGAACAATTTTCTTTGATACAAATGCTAATCGGCAAATTATTAATGCAAATGCTGGTGAAATTAATTATGATACTGGAGTTATCAGTCTTAATGACCTTAAAATCATATCTGTTTCAGCTTCAGATGGGCTCTTGCGTTTAACTGCGGTGTCTGAAGATGGTGTAATTGAATCCACCAGAAATACAATTATCACAATTGATGAAACGGATACAGCTTCTGTAGTGACCACGCTTGAAAAAATAGCCTCGTAATGACAACAGATTTAAAAACCTCTTTACTTGTCAATCGCCAAGTTCCTGAGTTTGTTCGGGAAGAGCACCCTAATTTTATTGCTTTTCTTGAGGCTTATTATGAGTTTTTACAGGAAAAACAAGGCACACAAATCAATGACCAGATTACACAGGCCAAAAATCTTCGTTATGTAGCTGATGTTGATTCTTCAATTTCTAATTTTGAGAAAAGTTTTATTAACAATTATGCATCGTTAATACCACAAGATGCGCTTGTTGACAAAGATTTTCTCATCAAAAATGTATTACCTCTTTATCTTGCAAGAGGTAATATTAAATCTTTTGAATTACTATTCAGACTTCTTTATGGCACAGAAGTAACAATAACTTTTCCAAAAGACAACATTCTTCGGGCTTCTGATGGTAAATGGACTACTGAAAATGTTGTTCGTATTGATAATGATGTTTATTCTTACTATGAGGGCGATGGTACAACAAAAATATTTCTTCTTGCACAACAAGTTACAGAATCAGATGTTACCGTTTTTGTAAATGATGTAGAAACAACAACTGGTTTTTATATTCAAAAAGAAGCCAAAAAAATAATTTTTAACGCTGCGCCGGCAAATGGTGCTGAAATAAGAGTTCAATATGATGATTTTGACGAAACACTTTTTGCAAACCGAAAAATAACTGGTTTAACTTCTGGTGCAACAGCAATTGTTGAAAGAGCTGCTCCAAGACTTATTACACAACAAATTTCAATTGAATTATACATTGATGATGCAAGTTTATTAGGTAATTTTGTAAATGCTGAAACAATTGTTGCGGATATATTTGCTGATGATAATACAACTCTCATTAGTATTCGTTCAGATACCGTTGCTACTCTTAGTTCAATTACAGTAACAAATGGTGGCGCAAGTTATAATGTTGGTGATCCAGTTACAATTATTGGTGGTGCGCCGCAATTACAAGCAGAAGCTATTGTTGATGAAATAGCTTCTGGTTTCGTTGATACTCCAAATGTTCATTTTGGTGGAGCAGGATTTCAAATTGGTGGCATAATTAACGGCACAGATGGAATTGGTGGCATTGTAACTGGTGCTATTGTAACTGTTGATGATACTGGTGCAACTTCAGCAAACTCTTTTACAATTTTTACTGATATCATTGATACCTATGCAAATGTATTAATTTCAGCGTCTGATTATGGTTTTCCAGCTAATGTTATTCCAACGGGTGAAAATGTTTCAACAAGATTAATTGATGCATTTTCAAAAGGCACAATTACTGGCATTGGCCCAATTTCTTCATTTACAATTCTTTTTGCAAATACAAATTCTCCAAACACCACAGTTCTTGATTCTGATGGCGCAAAAATTGAAACTCTTGCTAATACTTTTATTGATATCAAATCGTTTGGTTCTTTAGGTAGAATTAGAATTAATAGTGGCGGAACTGGGTATAAAGTTGGTGATGAAATAACTTTTGGAGCTAATCCTTCAGGAACATATGGTATTGGTGCTGCTGCAGCGGTAACTTCTATTAATGCTGCAGGTTCAATCACAAAAGTAGAATTTCAACCAACAAGAATTACTGGATCAGCAAACACAACCAATGGTAGTATAATTGTAACTGGTAATGGCACCGCATTTAATTCTGAATTGTCTGTTGGCGACCAAATTATGATTAATTCAGAAGCCCGATATGTAAATGCAATTTCTTCTGCCACATCTTTAAATGTAAATGTTGCATTTTCAAGAACTTCTACTGAAAGAAAAGTTGGCATTTTTGACCAATATCTTATTGGTGGGCAAGGTTATGTTCAAAATAATTTTCCAACAATTACTGTATCTTCTGCAAATGCATCAGCTACAGGTGCAAATGTTCAAATAGTTGCACTAATGGGTGACGGCGAACAACTGTCTGTTACTGCAAATACGATTGCTGGCGAAATACAAAAAATTAAAATAACAAATCCTGGTGCCGGATACCAGTTTGTACCAACAATTGATTTGTCAAACCATGGTGATGGCAATGCAACCGCGGAAGCTCAAATTGAACGGTCTTATATTTCTTTCCCTGGAAAATTCGTTGGATCAGACGGTATCATTTCTTCATTTGACAGAAAAATAGAAGGTCTTGATTATTATATTGACTTTACATATTTGACTTCTGTGGAAGCGGAGTTTTCAAAATACAAAGAAATATTAAAAGGATTGTTGCATCCAGCAGGGTTTAAAAATTATGCAGAATACCCAATTGAAAAACCTGTTGACCTTGATATAAGTGTTGCTGCGTCTAAATCTTTAGTTGTTTCTGGCACAGTATCAACAACAAATGGGTCAATCACGGTAACTGGAACATCCACACGATTTAATATTGCAAATACCGCAAATATCATTTCAATTGGCTCTCAGATTTCTGTTAACAATCAAATTCGCACAATCAATGCAATTATTAGCAACACTTCATTGACGGTTTCAAGTGCATTTACAAATAATTCATCTGCACAGACCCTCATAATTATCACATAAATACGACTTATGGCATTAACTTATACCTCAGAAAAGTTATCTCTTGACAGCGCTGAAAGATTTAAAGATTCTTTTAGTGATACTAACCCGTCTATACAGTATATTTTCATTGGAAATCATACTCCGTATGCCAATGAATCTTCGCCGCCAGACATTACCGAAACAATTTCTTCTGAAAAAACGGTATGGGACAATATGTTTGCGGCTAAAAGAGTTAGCGCAAACGATGTTGAACTTGTCATTCCAAGAGTAAATTGGACAGCAAATACAAAATATCGTCAATATGATGACACGATTGCTCTTGCTGACTTAATTACTGGAAATACAACACAAAATCTTAAAGCTTTTTATGTAATTACTTCTGATAGAAATGTTTATAAGTGTCTTTCAAACAACTTTTCTGCAAATTCTACGGTAGAACCTACGGGTGACTATTCTACTTCCAATGGCGCCATTTCAACGGCTGACGGATACATTTGGAAGTATATGTTTAATGTTAAATCGTCTAACAAGTTTTTAAATACAGATTGGATTCCAACTCCAACAAGAGCGGCCGCAGCCAGCACATTAACAGACTACAATCTTGATGACACGGGTGTGGTTGAAGGAGAACTTACAACGGTTGTGATTACGACTGGTGGCTCTGGTTATTTTGATACAAGCATTGGAGTGACCTCATTTTCTACTGGTTGCACAATTCTTACCGTTGCAAATACTTCAAATATCGCAGCTAATATGTCTGTCTCTGGCACAGGCATTCCAACAGGTGCTATCATTTCTTCATTAGATGCACCAAACAATAAAATAACTATTTCGTCTGCGGCTACTGCAAATGGCGGTGGTGCTGGTGCAAATCTTTCAATTGCAACCAGAGTGTATTTTGATGGAGATGGAACTGGAGCTACTGGCAGTGCAACTCTTTCTAATGGATCTATTTCCAAAATTACCATTACAACAATTGGTATAGAATATAGCCAGTCAAATGTGTTTGTTTTTGGATCAGGTTCTGGTGCAAACACCCGAGTTATTATTGCGCCAAAATACGGCCATGCAAAAAACCCCGCAAAAGACCTTCTTGCAAAAAATGTTATGGTTTCAAGTCAAATTGGGCAAGTAGATTCAACAGAAAACGGTTTAATTTCTGTAGATACATCTTTCCGTCAGTATGGGCTTTTTAGAAACCCGCATAAATACGGTCAGTCTGCAAAAGCAAATAACTCTACTGCAAATTCAGTTATTTCTCAAGCAAAAACTTTGACTTTGACGCCAGGATCTTCATACACATTAAATGAATATGTTTATCAAGGTGCCGTAGATAATTCAACAGCTTATGGTTATGTTTATTCACAAACTGCAACACAAGTTAAAATTACGCAAGTAAGAGGCACATTTACTGTGGGTCTTTCTTTGACTGGTGCAACTTCTGGTGTTTCAAGAAC
>Ga0194115_10004250_pt1 | contig 15582 bp, 17 predicted proteins | sample TA2MahsurfametaG_3_FD_148656 | JGI IMG/M metagenome (GOLD analysis project Ga0194115, IMG submission 148656) | Freshwater microbial communities from Lake Tanganyika, Tanzania - TA2015002 Mahale S4 surface | ecosystem: Environmental > Aquatic > Freshwater > Lake | place: Tanzania: Lake...
GTCGGGCGATCTGGGCAAGACCAACAACCTGATGCAAGCCCTCGCGGCCGTCGAAGGCCAGCTCAAGGCCAGGGGCGTCAATCTTTCCGGCGGCGGGGCGATGGCCGACGCCAAGGCCGGCGAGCGCAAGCCTCGAATGACTCGAGCTTCAAAGGTCAAAGAACTCGAGGCAAAGATCAAAGACCTGCAGTCTCGCTCCGAAAGCGAGCTTAACAAAGGGTTCAGGGACCGTGCTCTCCAGCTCAGCAAAGAAGCTAATAAGCTCATGCAGGAGAAAGCCGATCTTCAGAAGTAAGCCCTGAGCGTAAGCCTAAGGCGGCTAAGAAGATGGCCGAGATGACGACAGAGGAGCGTCGTAAGGCTCTCGAGCAGAGGGCCCCGGATTCGCTCCTGATCTCGGTGGCAAAGGTGGCGAGCCGATCAATGTCTCCAAGCTCTACGACAAACTGAACATCGACTGATGAAGCGCACACACGCGACTTTCTCGGAGAGCGCCTACGAAATCCTAGACTTCGCGCGGTGCCAGCGTGCCGACGCGTCGCTTTGGTACGAGATCGTCTTCGGATCTAAGTTGAAAGGAGGCAAAGGGTGACCAAGTTGTCTCAGCACGGCTCGTTCGATCCCGAGCTGGAGAAAGCCGCACGGGACGAGCTTCTCGTCGAGTTCACCGAGTGGGCCTCCGAGGACTTCGGCGAGGTCATGGACGCGTTCGACTTCGGCGCGTGCCAGAGGCCCGACGGCACGGTCTACGGCACGGCAGGCCAATGCCGCAAGGGCACCCCTGTATCCATCGGGTCCAAAGACAACGCCCTGGCGCTTCGTAAGAAAGCCCTGGAACGTGGCCTGAAGCACAAGGACGTCAACGAGATCTACGCCGCGCTTCGCTCGAAGTACGGGCAGAAGCAACTCAAAGGCGAGAAGATGATCCAGTCTCTCGCCAAGCGGATCAACCAACGGCTGGGAGTAGACGAGGCGAAACCACCCTCCAGAATCAAACCCGAGCCGAAGCCCAAGACCGAGAGCTCCAAGCCTCGCAAGGCCGCTGGGCCTCAAGTCGACATCGTCAGGCGTAAAGAGGGTAACATCCACGACGTCATGGTGGATGGTAAGCGGATAGGGTTTATGCTCAAACTGCCCGGAGACCCTCGTTACCAGATCAGAGTAGGTGTCGGAGCTAACGAGAAGGCGGACACGGTGAATGGCCTCGCAATGGCTCGCGCCCGCGCGAGAGCGCTAGCCAAAGAGGCCGCTCAGCCGACATACTTAGCAGGTTTGAACTCTAAACAACGGGCCGCTCTGGCCGATCTGGGAGTACCAGTTAAGCGCAGTGCTAGTCCGGTCACCGGCAATTTCGACAAGTGGAAGCAGGAGCGTGACAAAGCTCTGGCGACTGGCAATCTCTCGGGCGGTGTCAAAGGCTATAACGCTAACTCCGAGTACTCGAAGCCTGGCAAGGTTCTCGGCAAAGGGGCTATGGGCGAGGTCAAGGAGACCAACGGCCCGCCTCCCGGCGTGGTTAAGAAGGGCATGATCGGGCAGAATGAGGTTGCTGCTCTCAAACGTCTCGAAGATACCGGCATCACTCCGAAGTTCCACGGAGGAGCCGTGACCGGTAAGGAGCGCAAGGTTAGTGGCGGACTTGGCGGCCACGTCACGGAGCAGCGCGGCATTATCGGCATGTCCAAGGTCGACGGGGTCCCGTACTCCACGGCTCGAGTCGGCATGACGAAAGCCCAGCGCGAGCAAGCTCTTGACGAGTACATCCGCGTGCGCCGCGAGATCCACACTCGCGGGGTCGCTCACAACGACATGCACAGCGGGAACTACTTCTACGATAAGAAGACCGGCAAAGGCGGTTTGGTCGATTTCGGGCTCTCTCAGATCAGCCCGAGGGCCGCTCTGGTGGAGGCCGTCGGGACGACCAATGGGCGTGACTGGCAGGCCTCCGGTCTCAGCCCGACCGGAACCAAAACTCAGACCGCCGAACGTCTCGTCCAAAACATCCGCAATGTCAAGGCCGAACTTCGACTTCGTGGAATCGATGATCTACCGGTTATTCGCTCCAACGACAAGACACTCGACAGCGTGTTCGGTGGCAAAGTCTCAGACAAAGATGCCGAGCGTTTGATCCAAATGGTCTACGATGGAATATAATAGACCTAAGAAACTCTGTCTTCGATCACGATGAGCAACTACGTTAAACTCATGGAAGCGCGCAAGTCCGCGCTGTTCAAAGGCGACGAGAAGAAAGCCGAGGAGCTCCTGAAGATGGTCGAGGAGCTCATTCGCCGTGGGAAGGTCACGGATGACGAGGCCATCGCCGGAGCTTACATCTGATGGACAAGGCGCCAGAACAACACATCGTCGACTACCTTGAGTCCGTCAGCTACAAACCGGAGACCATCATCCAGTACCTGGAGAAAATGGTCGAGAAGGAGTGGGCGCAGAGCGACTTCGCCGAGTGCGGGCCCGGGGAGAAGATGACCTTCGGCGTCTGCCGCAAGATCGGGGAGGCCCCGGCCGCACAGCCCGCCCAGCAGGGCGCGGCGCCGTCGCAGCCCGGGCAGCCGGCGGCCGCAGGCCAGCAGCCGAAGCCGAAGGAGCAGCCCAAGTCCCCCATGGAGGAGAAGCTCGAGAAGGCCGCCAAGGCTCAAGGCTCCGACGTGACCAATAACAAGAAGGTGATGATCGACGGCAAGGCCTACGGCTGGGCTTTGCTGAACGGCAAACCTATCATGGTCGAATGGGGCAAGGTCGCTGGAGAGAAGAAAGTCGGTCCGAAGAAGCCCAAGGCCAAGCGTAACGCTAAGCCTTCTCGCGCTGCCGCCAACCGCATCAAGAGCCTCGAGGAAGCTCTCAAGAAGCAGACCACCGACTCAGGCCGCAAAACCATCCAGGCACAAATCGACAAACTTAAGAACCAGTGATGACGCAGCACCAGCACGTGGCGGACTTCCTCTACTCGAGCGGGTACACGCCGGAAACAATCGTCGAGTACCTGGAAGCAGTGGCCGCTGCTGGGCGCGTGGATTCCTTCGACAGAATCCGGATCGGAGACACGATCTACGACTGGAAAGAGGCGACAATCAACCCGCGCCTCTACGAGTTCGACAAGGTGGAAGAGGACAAGGAGGAGAAGCGCACTAAGTCTTGGCGAGCGATCGGATGGCGAAAGAGCGCTCGAGTGGCACCGCACAGAGCTCGGTTCACCAATGGTGTCAACATCGGGCTGGACGGATCCCACCTGGGAGGTTTCGACTCCGAGGGGTAAGACACCTGAGTGCACTCTCTGTTGAAACAACATGTCCGGATTCGGAAGCTTCTCTCCGGAGGCCTACCAGCAACTTCAGGAGGCCTACGCTCGCCAGCTCTCTGACGCCAATCAGGAAGAACTAGCGGGATTCAAAGTTGGCGGAGACGTACTTGGCGTCGAGACCGTTCCAGTCAAGAACGCCTGGCTAGATAAGACCGGTCTCTGGCAGTACCCTGACGGTAAGGGCCAGTACGACGACGTCGAGCAGAAGCAACAGGACCTCCTGGCCGCGCTTCGCAATGAAGACGGTGAAGTAGAGCTTGAGCAGGAAGAGAAGGATCTCAGCGGGCTTTCGGACGAAGAGCTAGACTCCATGATCGACGAGATCCTGGACGATCTCGAAGACGAAGAGTCCGAAACTACGATTGCAGAAGACGACTCCGAGGGCGACGAGGAGATGACCGACGAAGAGCTTGACGCTCTGATCGACGAGATCCTTGCCGAAGTTGACGAAGAAGAACCGTCGGACACCGAAGACGAGGAGATCGAAGACGCCCGGTCTATAGCCGAGAAGATCGAAACGCTTAAGGCCGAGCTCGAAGAGATGTCTTCTGCTCTGGTCGAGGATGAAGAAGAGAGCGAGGACGGCGAAGCTCTGGAGCCGCAGGACTCTTACGAGGCCGACGAAGAAACAACCGAAGACCTAGACGAGGAGGAACCCTCTGATGATGAATCTGACTGACACTCTCGTGGGCCAGGTGATCCCTGTGGGTAGCCTCCTCGAGAAGAACAAAGAGCGCCGTGAGAAGGTCGAGGCCCTGATCCCTAAGGATCGTGACGGGTACGTGGTCGGTGACGACATCATGCGCGAGATCATGGGGCGCAAGCGAGCCCGTTTCGCGGAAGCCAAAGCCAATAAGCTTGCTCACTACCAGGAGCGCTTTGGCCTGACTTTCACCGAGATCCAGAACACCTTCGGAGAGACCGGCGGTATGTCCGATCTCGAGTGGCGTAAGGCCATCAAGGAAGGGAAGATCAAAGGCGATTTCGCCGGAGAGGACATGTCCTTTCCGATCGCGTCCACCGACGATGTTCGTCGTGCCTGGGGGTCCATCGGGCGCACGAAGCAGAACCGTGACACGGTGATGCGGAACATCATCAAGATCGCTAAGAAGTTCGGCTGGGAGAGCGGCCTCCCCGACTCAGTCAAAGAGCGCCTCAAAGCCGGCAAGTCCGGCCTCCCCGAATAGTCACCGAGGACCCGATGCCTACATTCCTCGAACCACTCTATCCCGCTCTGGCTGGGATCATCATCGGCGTCGCCACGATGGGCGCCAAGAAAGTACTCGAGAAGGTGAACGCACGAAAGTACGCTCCCTTGCTCGCTAAGGTCTACGATGTCGTGGACCCGCTCCTCGACAAATACTACACCGGCTGGGACGGCAGCACTATCGACACCGTGCTTGAGCTGGCCTTCTACTCCGTAGGCGACGGCGACCTCAGCAAAGAAGAGGCTCAGAAAGCCGTGCAGATGGCCAAGGAGAAGTTTCTGCCCGACATGGCCAAAACCAAGAAGCTGGATCCGAACACCGCTGAAGGTCGTAAGTCCCTTGAGATCGCTGAGATGGTGCTCAAGATGGAAGAGGGTATCAACAAGGACCGACTGGCCGAGCTCGCTAAGGCATCCGTGCCTCTCGAGCCGGCCCAAAAGCTTCTCGGACTTTTCTAAGGGAGGAGAAGCTCGACGGTGGAGGCGCTAGTTCTTCAGTTGATCGGGAGCATTGTGCTTCCTTCGATTATCGCGGCCGGAGGGGCTATAGGCTGGTTCAACAGAGTGTCGTCCAAGCACATGGACGATAAGTTTGAAGACATCTCGAACCAGATAGCAACCAACGACGCTAAGATCGAGCGCCTTGAGCGTGATCTCCTCGAGATGCAGATGAAGCTCCCCAAAGAGTTCGTCATGCGCGAGGAGTTCATCGCTCGGATGAGCGACGGGGCTAAGAAGATGGACTACCTAGTAGAACAGGTCGATGCCATCAAGAACATGTTGATGTTCGGTCAGAACAAACACTAGAGGTACCATGCCGATCAAGAAAGGCAAAGGGTGCGTGGCAGACGTCATGCGCGAATGGAAAGCTGGGACTCTCCACTCTGGCAAGGGTGGTGACGTCGTTAAAGACAAAGACCAAGCGGTCGCTATCGCTCTGTCGATGTGCGGCGGTGCTCGTAAGGACAAAGGCAAGAACTTCGTGGAGCAGGCCAGCAAGCTCCTGGACGAGGTCAAGAAGATGCCTCAGAAGTCTCCTGACGAGTTCGATCTGGCCGAATGCGGTCGGAAGAAAGGCATGAGCTATGCGGACTGCGGCTGTAAGAACTGCAAGCCAATGGCCATCGGCTACCCGACTCCTCAGTTCGACGAGAGCGAGGCTAATGGTGGCATGGCGCTTTCCGAGCTGCGCGCGATCGCCGACAAGGCTATGATGCTTGCTGGCATGATCACGGAGGACACCGAGCTTGAGCCTTGGGTCGCTTCGAAGATCACTCGCGCCGCGGACTACATGAACTCGGTCGCGAATCACGCCATGTACTACGGGCTTGAGACCGAGGAGGAAGAAGGAGAAGACATCGAAGCCGGCGAGTACGGCCGTGTTTACGCGGGAGTGGGGTACGCCGAGGGGAAAGGACTGAAGCCGGGCTACGCCAAAGGTCTGACCAAAGAGGAGCAGGCCATCGCTAAACGCGAAGCCAAGGAAACTATGGCCAAGGCGAAGTCCGGCACGGGAGCCAAAGAGCTCTACGAAGACTGGGAATCGGATAAGAAGTACAAGGCCCGGCAGAAGGAGAAGGGCAAGGACATGCCCAAGTCCGAGTCGACCAAGGCTTACGAGCGGATGTACGGTGACCACACCGAGAAGACCGGAGTGGAGGAGGCGCTTAAGGAGAAGGCCAAGAAATCGGGTATTTCGCTATCGATCCTTCGTCGCGTCTACGAGCGTGGCATGGCCGCTTGGCGTTCTGGCCACCGTCCGGGTGTGGCCCCACAGCAATGGGCCATGGGACGAGTCAATTCGTTCATCACCGGGTCCGGTGGAGCTCGCAAGGCCGACGCCGATCTCTGGAAGAAGGGTAAGAAGTAGGGCAACCGGTCAGGTTGCTCCATGACTAAGCCTTTCATCGAAGCCTTCGAGGCTTGGAAAAACGATAATCGTTACCAGATCGGGGACGATATCGGATGTGAGCAGGTAAGCGATAAGAAAGTCGACCCTACGTCGACGGATAGTTCTTCAACACAGTCAGACAATGAGCCAAAGGATCCAGCATAAGAGGTCTTCCATCGAGGGTCGTCGCCCCTCGAGTCAGTACCTCGAGCCCGGGGAACTCGCCCTGAACACCAATCAGGCCGACCCCGGGCTTTTCTTCGAGACGAATACCGGCGAGATCGCGAAGGTCGGCCCAACCTACGTCGGCATGGAGGCTCCGGTCTCAGAAGTCGGGTACGGGCCGGGCGAGCAGTGGTTCGACTCTGGCAATGGCACTCTGAACCTGTGGATCCCAGCTCTCAACAAGTGGGTCCCGGCTCTTTCCCCGATCTTCGGTGGTGCGCAGACGGCCATCTTCGTCGGGTCCGAGTTCCCTGAGGCCACCGACGACCTGTCCAACGACGGCTACGCGCGCCCGTTCGCTACACTTAACCGTGCGATGCTCGAGGTGGCGCGCCGCTCGGTCCTTGCTGGACGTGCCGACGACGCGTTCAACGCTCGGTTCTCGGTCGTGCTCCTGCCCGGACGCAACGTCGCCTATAACGAGCCTGGTGTGTCCCTGGAAAGCTTCGAGAGCGGGGTCACGGCGTTCACTCGCGACCAGCCGATCGACCAGAACACGCTACGCAAGTTCAACTCGGTGTCCGGTGGCCTGATGGTCCCGCGCGGTACGTCCATCTTCGGGCTGGACCTGCGGAAGACGATCATCGTCCCGACCTACTATCCGGACTGGACTCGCCAGGCTTACGAGACCGCCCCGGAGTCTATCGAGCCTCGTACGAGCATTCTCAAGTGGACGGGTAACTGCTACGTCAACTCGTTCACCTTCAACGACAAGGTCAGCGAGATCTCCGTGACCGGTATCGACGGAGACTCGGACGACCCAGCAGTGCTTCGTTCGCTACGACCCCACGGCTTCCGAGCTCTCATCACCTCGAGCCAGAGTTCCAACGAGGTGGTGGCCGGCGACCGCATCACCATGACGTACCCCGCGGGCGTGTCTCGTGACTACGACGGCGAGCCTACCCTTCCCGAGGGCGAGTTCTGGGCCGAGCCTCTCGACCCGTTCCGCTTCCGGATCCGCAAGACTAGCGGTGGCACGATCGTCCTGCGCAACGAATTGCCTAAGGCTGGAGTGCCTGGCTCGTCCCCGTCCAACTACCTGGACTTCACCTACACCAACTCTACTCACCACCGCCTCTCGAGCATCAAGTTCGCGACCGCAGTGGAGCTCAATGAGTATTACTCCAAGGCCCAGCGCGCCTTCGCCAACCTGAACTTCTCCGGCACAATCAACAACGCGGAAGTGGCGTCCGGAGAGACCACTATCGTGGCTCCAACTCCGCAACCTCCGGCACCGGAAGTCGATACGGTGACGAACGGGTCTCCGTACCTGTTCAACGTGTCCCTGAGGTCCCAGTGGGGCATGTGCGGCATGGAGGTCAATGGCGCTTTGGTCAGTGGCTTCAAGTCGGCTCTCACGTGCAACTACACCAGCGTGTCGCTTCAGAACGACGCAGACGTGTACGAGGTTTACGAAGATGGCGAGTGGATCTCCCTCAAGCAGTCGTACGTCAACGCTCAGAACGCTGGTGCTGTCGAGCCGATCACTCTCGCCGACGTGACCAACGAAGAGGCCATCAGCTTCCTGCTCACGAACGTCAAGGTCGAGAGCATCAGGTACTTCCTGCGCGATGCCGAGGACATTCCTGGCGAAGACGGCAAGAGCTCTGGCCTTCCGGACGAGAAGGCCGATACTCGTCACTACGTCGTAGAGGCCACCAATAACGGCTACGCTCAGATCGTCGCGTCGTTCGCCATCGGGGTGGCTATCAACTACTGGGCCAAGAGCGGCGGCCAGATGTCGGTGACCAACGCGAACTCTAATTTCGGTGGCATCGCTCTTCGTGCCGAAGGATTCTCCGGAATCGGGACGACCGGCGGGGCAGAGCCAGCAGACACCGGCTTCACGGTCCAGGGCGTGCGTCGTCCGGCGGCTGTGACCAAGCAGATGGTCGCAGGCGAAAACATCAAGAAGTTCTACATCAACTCGCGAATCGCTTCGGTGACTTCGACGACTATCGTCCTCACCGAACCATTTGACCCAACGTCGATCCTTCCTTACACGCTCAAGCCCGGCACGGCGATCTGGGCCGAGGACTTCAATAGCGGGTCCCAGTACTCCGCGATCCTAGCATCAAGCGGGACTGTCATCAGCCCGGATGGACTGACGATTTACGTGGAGAACGGCACTAACCAGCTCATAAGCCCTGGTACTCCGAGTGTTCCGGCGATCCCCGCGTCTCTGGCGGTCACCGCGTTCGATAACTCGTCTCTGACCGCAGGTAGTGGCTACGTCGACGGTTCTTACTCCGACGTGCCTCTGACTGGAGGGTCTGGGTCCGGCGCTACAGCGGACATCGAGGTCGTTGCCGGTGCAGTGACATCTGTTGTGCTGGTGGATGGAGGTTCTGGTTACACCGTGGGAGATACCCTTACTACGGCTAATATCAACCTCGGTGGCACTGGCTCTAGCTTCGGCATCGACGTGAGCTCTGTCGACACTACCGTGACCCCCGCGGTTCCGGGAACCCCAGCTGGTGGCTTGATCAGCTCCACACTTTCGTTGCTTTACGTGCGTCGATTCGTCGATCCGCGTCCGGTGGTCGATCGCACCTACTCGCTCTGGCTACGCAACACGGATCAGAATCATCGTCCTCCCGAGGCCGGCACGATCTTGCGTTTCGCCGAGAAACCATCTTCGGGTGTCTCCAACCTGCTGACTCCGGGCAAGCAGCTGGACCCTGGCAAGGCTGGCGGATGGGGTCATCTTTTCCAGGTGATCGACGCTCGGACCAAGCGCGAGGGGGATAATCCCAATCTGGTCGAGCCCATGCAGAGCCCGATCCAGGGCACCACTGACTACTACGTGACTCTGGCTCCGGTGGACCAATTCCACCCCTGGGTTCCTGCCGGCAACAACGGCTTCTCTACCGGCACGGCCTACTATCCCAAAGGCTACTACGCGACCTACTCCCAGAGAGCCTTCTACCCGATGGAGAACGACCTCGAGTCGGTAGCGGCAAGCAAGCCGATCCCGACCAATGTGGACTCCGTGTGGACTCGTGCTAAGACTTATGAGTACTGCCAGCCCGTCGGCCAAGCATGGATGCACGGCAACGGTTTCACTTCGGCGGACGACACCTACACGTCAGCCTACTCCGGTACCGGCGTGGTCTACACGTACCCGCGAGGCCTGCAGTACGATCCGGCCAACTACGGCCAGCAGTTCGTTGTCGACGCGGACAGCGGAGCCGCGGATCTTGGCATCGTGTCTGGCGGCCTGGGTGACCCAGCTCTGGTCGATCCCTGGTGGGGTCCGACCAAGGTGGCGATGACTCGCTTCCTCGCGTTGCTAGGCTTCAGCTACTCCAATATCGGCACGGTTCTCACACCTCAGTTGTGGTCGTCGAGGAACATCGCGTCCACATCGCTTCCTACCGTTGGAACCACGGGCTACGCGCTCTCTACCGGGACCTGGCCTGTGGAGTTCAACCGCCCGTCGACTATCCGATGCGGCAACCACACGTGGGAGTGGTGCGGCTTCCTCAACTACGCGAAAGGGCTCCCGAAGTACCAGGAGTCCCAGCTCAGCCTGCGCCAGCGGTTCGACTTCGTCTTCACAGCTCTGTGGGGCGGGGTAATCTACGCGAATGGCAACACCGAGCGCGGCGAGTTTGTGCTCACTGGCAAGACCGTCGCCGGCGGTACTGGCGCCGCTCTGGTAGCCACCGACATGCCGCTCCCGAGCTTCGGAGTGCAGAACGTCAGCGCTTGATCCGGCACTGGGTAAAAGCATCCTAGAGATCCTGAATCTCACAGAGCTTCTTCACAGAAGATCAAGCCTTATCCTAGGTTAAGGACTGGTTAATGACGACCAACATTCAACTATTGCGGAGCAGTGTCGCTCAGAAGCGACCTAATCCCGCCTCGCTACTTGACGGCCAATGCGCCGTGAATATCAACGTCTCCGAACCGGGGGTGTTCTTCCGCGCGACCGACGGTTCCCTCTTCAAAGTGGGTCCGGTCGCCATCACCTCGAGCGGTAACGCTCCGAACTCCGCTGCTGCTGGCCCCACCGGCAACGTCGCTGGCGAGACCTGGCTCGATGGCCGCCCCGCCTTCGCCAACCCGGTGATGAGGGTGTTCAATGGCACCTCGTGGGTGCCCTCGAACGGCTTCCAGGTCGACAACTCCACTGGCAACTTCCAGCTGTCGAAGGCCCTGACGGTCTCCACTCTGGTAGCGAACGGGACGGGTGCCAACGCGTACGTTCGGGTTCCTAACGGTCCCGCTGCTGACGAATCGCTGATCACGGCTGCCGCCGGTATGATCCGCTTCGACACCACGTCGAACCAGTTCCGTGGTTTCAATGGCGTCACCTGGGACGACCTCGGTAGCGGCAACATCTCGGGTAACCTGGTCGTCACCGGCAACGGCACGATCAACGGGAACTTCGAGGTCACCGGGAACACCATCCTCGGGAATGACTGTGGCACCGACACCCTGACGGTGAACTCGGTCGCGAGCTTCACCTGCAGCACCTCGATCGGTAACGACTCGTCCGACAACCTGACGGTCCCCGCCGTCTCGGACTTCCAGTCAAACGTCCGCATCTCTTCTCAGGCCGACCTTCGCTTCCACAGTGGGACTGTGGGCGCGTCGAACTACGTGGGCTTCCAGGCTCCCGGCTCCATCGCCGCGAACGTGCTCTGGACGCTTCCCAATATCGACGGTAGTTCCAACCAGGTCCTGACGACGAACGGCACCGGCGTGCTGTCGTGGTCGACTCCGGCCTCGGGTGCCACGGTGACCGTGAGCGACTCGGCTCCGACGTCTCCCGCTCCTGCCAACGGCGACCTGTGGTACAACTCGTTAGAAGGTCGGTTGTATGTGTATTACACCGACGGCTCTTCCAACCAGTGGGTTGATGTGAGCCCGGTGAGTGCCGGCGTCACGAACATCAAGATCCTCGACGACATCTCCGGTTCGTTCGACGGCTCCACTCAGACGTTCAACCTGACGGTGAGTGCCACGGCGGCTAACCCCGTGAGCGCCCAGCAGATGATGGTGGTGCTCGGTGGTGTCGTGCAGCGCGCTGGTACCGACTACACGATCCTCGGTTCGCAGATCATCTTCTCGACCGCACCCGCGAGCGGCCTGACGTTCTACGGCGTGATCTACGGCGCGGCCGTCACGGCGAACACAGTCGCTGACAACGCGATCACGACCGCCAAGATCCAGAACGGAGCGGTGGACGTGTCGAAGATGACGTTCGACGCGAACGTGGTGCCTACGGCGGACAATACCTACGACCTTGGTTCCCCGACGTTCCGTTTCGCCAACGTGTACACGGGTGACCTCCACCTGAAGAACGAAAAGGGCGACTGGACCGTGATCGAAGCCGAGGAGTACCTGACTCTGCGTAACAATAAGACCGGCAAGATCTTCAAGCTTGTGATGGAGGAGATCTGAGAATGACGAAGATCATCACCCTTAGCATGAGGCACTCGAAGTAAGATGGGCATCCAAACTTCAAGCATCAACACCGGCCCTCTCGCGGGCTTCAAAAATAAAGTCATCAATGGGGACTTTAGGATCGCTCAGCGTGGGACTAGCAGTAGCTCTAATGTGTCAGTTTATATGCTGGACCGCTTTTCATTAGAACCGCGTCTTAGCACAACCTGCTCTTGGGCCCAGTCCACAGATATCCCATCAGGACAGCCATTCGCGTACTCGATGCGAGTGAGTGCGACGAACGCCACCGACGACGGCTTTCACCTTCGTACGGGCGTTGAACTTCCGGCGACTGGTGTCTATACGAATTGGGTTCCTGGCTCTAACTGGACCGTAAGTTTCTGGATCAAGTCCGCGTACTCTGGAAGAACGATTCAGCCACTTCTCTTTCTTGCCAATTCACAAACTAATAACACATCTTTCTCTCAAAATGCCTCTCCGAGTTCCGGAGCGGTAAGTATCCCCACCACTTGGACACGACTGTCGTTCAACTATACGCTTCCAACTTGGGTTGCAGACGCAGGATCTCTGGCTAATGTCACGTGTCTTGTTCTTAGGCTTATCATAGGTACTGATAACACCCCCCAGGACGTTTACATCACTGGCGTCCAGCTGGAAGAAGGCACAGTGGCGACCGATTTTGAGGAGCGTCCGATCGGCACGGAGCTGGCGTTGTGTCAGAGGTACTTCCAGACCTGGGGTTCAGGCGTGAGTTGGGCCGCGGGCACTACTGCGGGCTCCGGCGGCGCTAACGAGTTCTTCCGCGCTTATGGCTCAACACTCCCGGTGGTCATGCGAGCTGGTCCATCGGTCACGTTCGCATCGAATAACGGTACATCAGGCGGCACCATCGGCTATATGGCCGGAACGGTTGGTCATCAAGGTCCTGGCTCGTCTGGAGATGCCGGGGTCGGTAGTGGTGCCACTTCTATTTCGTTGCTAAACGTTACTAATACTGCGGTTGGTAGGATCTCAATTGGCGTCTATAACGGCATCACGTGGACTGGAACAACCCCACCGAAAGGATATACTTATGGCTGTCTTTCTAACTTTATGTGGCTAAGCGCCGAAATCTGATCATGGAAGACAAAATCACTAAAGTCGTCTGGCTCGAACCGGACCACACCGCGTGCGAGGTCCACTGGGATAGTGGTCGGTCCGCAGCAGTACCAAACGATCCCCGCAACCGGGACTACGCCGAAGTTCTCGCGTGGATAGATGAAGGCAACGAGCCCGCTCCTTGGGCCGCTCCAACAATCGTTGATCACGCCAAAGATCTTACCGAGGGCAAGAAACTCGCGACTGCGCAAGTACAGTATACCGCGTACAATCTACTTCTCCCCACCGACTGGGTGGTGACCCGCGAGATGGAGACCGGGGTGAGTGCCCCAGCGGAAACCACCGCCTACCGCACCGCAGTGCGCGCCGCCGCTGACGAGAAGGTGGGGACCATAGAGGGCAAGCAGAAGCTCGAGACTCTCACCACCTACCTCCGAAGTGAAGAATTCACTTCCTGGCCGGAACCTCCGACCGCTTGACCCTATAAGTTAGTACACACGAGAAAACATGGCACTTAACAGCGCCCAACTTATCGGGACCGGCCTACTCGACGGGTTCCGCAACCGCATCATTAACGGCGACATGCGGATTTTTCAGAGGAATGTAGCAGCTACCGCTCACGACACATATTCTGTCGACCGCTGGATCTATAGTTTTTTAAATACAACCGGGACGGTGTCCGTTAATCAAAGTACAGCTACTCCAACCCCCTCTGGGACCGTCCCGGCCTTTACAAACTCAATTGTTGTAGATGTCACGGGAACAGACGCAACGATCGATGCGGGCGACATCGCCGTCCTTAGCCAAAGGATAGAAGGTCTAAACGTAGCGGACTTAGGCTGGGGAACCGCCGGGGCTAAGACCGTGACCCTATCCTTCTGGGTAAAAGCGACTCCAACCGGGACGTACGGAGTGTCCTTCAGAAACGGTGCGAATGATCGTTCATACGTCGCGACCTACACCGTTAACACAGCCGCGACTTGGGAATATAAGACGATCACAGTTCCTGGCGACACCTCTGGCACTTGGCTGACCACTTCCGGGATGGGACTCAGAGTTAGTTGGTCGCTGGTTGGAGGCTCTAATACTCAAACCACCGCCGGGTCTTGGGGGGCCGGTCAGTTCACAACAACCTCAGCACAGCCCAACCTATTCTCCTCCGCGACTAACGAACTTCTTCTCACAGGCGTCCAGCTCGAGGTAGGGTCCGTCGCGACGGAGTTCGAGCGCCGGAACTTCGGGCAGGAATTTGCTTTTTGCCAGAGGTACTACCAGCGGATCGATATGACAAAAACTCCCACCGTGGGAGACGGCACCAACGGCGCTAATGTTACGTGCCGATTCACCGCGATTCAGACCATGCGGGACACCCCGACCGGGTCTATCGGCGGGACATTCGTCACCCGCATCAACGGGACCGACTCAACGCAGACTAGCCAATCAGCGTCGGGCGAAGATCCATCGACAGCGACCGTGTATATCATTAACCAGAACATCGGTGGTACTCCAGCTACATACTCTAGTAGCACCCAAATCAAGACTGGGACGCTGATTCTGTCTAGCGAGCTTTGATCATGGAAAGTATCTCAATCGAATCGGCATTCTACTGTCGGCCTGACAGCACCGAGTACGTGTCTGTCAAATACCTGGACGGTGAAGAGTGGGGGATAAAGTACGATCCCAGTGCTCCTCCTGCCAATCCCGTAGACTCCGATCTTAGGGTCTGGATCTCAGAAGGGAATAGTATCAGCTCGTATCCGTTCTAATCCCCGAGCACGAGAAGCTCGCCGCCTCCGGCCTCACCGTCGACGAGCTGAAGGCCCTTCTGGGCATCAAGTAGGAGCCGACCGCTCTCCGGCACATCGGGCTCTTCGGAGCCCTCTTTCATTCGCAGGGTAAAAAGGATTCAGCATAGACTGCCCATCCCCAGTCCATTAACAATACGTTAACATGGCCATCAATTTCCCAACTCCTACTCAAGTCGGAGAAACATACACCGATCCCGGATCGGGCTCGACATTTGTGGTGACCGCTCTGGGCCCGCCGGCTATTTGGGTTGGGAGTGGGAGCAGCACGTCGCTCGATAATACATATCTCAGGAAGGACGCCTCGAACGACCCGGTCACCGGCCAGCTGGTGATCACTCCCTCCACCGACACCACCGGTCTGGTTGTCACGCAGCCGAGCGGCAACACCACGGCGGCGATGCGGATCACGAACGAAGGGAGTGGGAATTCGTTTCTGGTGGAAGATAGTGCTAATCCAGACTCTTCACCGTTTGTTATCACTTCCTCAGGTATCGTTGGCATAGGAACTTCTTCGCCTAGCAATGATCTTGATGTACTTAAAACTGCGGCTGGCTCTACAACTACGGCTCGCATCGGAGCCAGTGCACAGTCTGGTGCGAATAATGCAACACTAATTCTTAAC
>Ga0194115_10004253_pt1 | contig 15572 bp, 16 predicted proteins | sample TA2MahsurfametaG_3_FD_148656 | JGI IMG/M metagenome (GOLD analysis project Ga0194115, IMG submission 148656) | Freshwater microbial communities from Lake Tanganyika, Tanzania - TA2015002 Mahale S4 surface | ecosystem: Environmental > Aquatic > Freshwater > Lake | place: Tanzania: Lake...
ATAAACTCCATCGCCTGGATTAGCTGAACCAAGAATTTCACTGCCACTGTAGGCAACAACGCCTCGTGTTAGAACTGGAACGGCTTGACCACTTGTAACAACATTCATTTCTGCTGCTTTACGTGGGTTAAATACGAGTTTTTCGCCATTCTCGTCTAGTTCACGGACATCATAAAGTGTGATACCGATAGCATTTTCGCCAGAAGATGCGGCTGATACTTTAGAAGTTACAGCCCATCTTTGGGAAACTGTGTTTTGGTAAGAGGCCCAAGCACCAGCAACGCTATCAACTGGAAGCGTACCGCCGTCAACGGCGACTGGCATGAAACCACTACCTACGACTTTAACTACTGTTCCTTTAGCAGCAACAACGCCTGCGGCGTCTTGATCACCACTATAGGAAAATAGATTGATTACATCATGTTCGCTGTAATCTCTAAATGGTCTTAATGTATGTGCCATATATTTTCTCCTTATTTAATATCAAATCCATCTAAACCAAAAGCTTTACTAAATTTTTCTTTTAGGGTTAGCTCTGTGGCTGTGGATGAATTTGGAATTGAAGTTTTCTCTACTTTGCTTGTTTCGAGAGCTTCTTCTACAACTTCGGTTGCAGAAAGATCTGAAGCAGTAGAAGCCATCATTTCTTTTTCTTTCTTTGAGGCTTCTTCTTTTGCTTTTTTAGCGGCCTTATTTTTTTCTTTCATAAGAACTGCCATCTTATTTTTGTAAGCAGCAAATGTTTCTTCAGTTAAATCTTTAATATCTTCAGCAATGAATTTGCGATCTTCATCACTTAGATCATATTCTTCGTCAAGAGAAGCCATTCTTATATTAAATGCTTCCTCTTTTGCTTTAGCGGCTTTCTCTTCTTCGAGTTTAGCAAGAGAAGCTTTTACTTTTTCAAGTTCTTCTTTTACTTTTTCGCTTTCTGTTGAAAGTGCTTCATATTTCTCTTGAGTTGCTTTAATAGCGTTATCTTTTTCTGTTCTTTCGGCTATAAAAGCTTCAGAGGCTTTTTTAAGCTCTTCTTGAATAAAAGAAGTAACGCTCGAAGCTGTAACTTGCTTCAAGAGATCGTCTGTGATTTGATTAATATTTTCTATTTTCATAATTATTCTATTTATAACTCCTTCTTCCTTTACATTATTTTTTTGCTCTTGTGAAATATTATTTTCTTGCGTTTCTGAAGATTCTGCCTCTTTTTCTTCATTTTTAATGTCAATAATAGCCACTTTTTGTTGTTCTTTTGTGGCAACACCACTAACATCTGCAGCTGGATTAGATGTTAATCCTATGCCTAATGGTATAACATCTCCAAGAACTTGTCTGTAAACATAAGTATTATTATCTACTTTACCAGTTCCACCAAAAGCTTTTAAATTTTGCCTAAACTTATCTTTCTCTTTTTCATCAGTTATAAATTTAGCATCTTCTAGATTTTTGTTATCTCTATTTAATAATACTATATCGTATTCACTAAATCCTAATTCCCATGAGGCACTTACTTTCAAGTAATTTTCGCTAGAAGGATCATTACTATCTTCAATTAAATTAGCTAGTTGAGGATTAATTATTTTCCACATTACTCCGCCAAGAGTAATATAAAATGGCTCTTTCATTTCTTTAACATCTAATTCTCCGAAAGATTCATTTGTTCCAAATTTACTAAAGTTCGCCGTTAATATACAGCCAACGACTTTTGTTCTATCATGCTCAATATTAATTGGTTTGTTAATAAAGTTTTTTACTATTTCTGAAGCTGTAGATGCATTTATTACATCTCCATTTTTATTAACCCTGTTTACGACACAAGCATCAAAAGCAATTGGTAATAAGTCTATATTTTTTTCTGTGTCAATATCTGGTAGAAACTTTTTAAGATTTGATATAGAGGCCATAGAAAGATATTTATCTTTCTCCTCACTAACCAATGGTTTGATCTGTAAATTTGCAAAGATAGAATTATATTTAAATTCCATAATTATACCTCAAAAGTAAAGCGAAAACCTTCATCTTCATCTTCTAAATAAAGTTCATCAGCATTAGTAAAATCAAAATCATTTAAATTGTATTCTTTAATATCTATTTCTGCTTGATTAAAATCTTCATCATCTGGATCTAAATTAGCTTCTATAATATAATCATTAGTTGAAGCTTTTGCTATATCGCTATCTGCTTTTCTATAAGAATCTTTTACTTTTCCACCTCTTACCATTTTAAGAAACATATTCACCCTGGCCATGGCCCAAGAAACTCTTGATTGTCCTGGTCTATGAGAAGAGGAAAATGCACCAGCGCCTCTGCGAAATACTTTCTTTAATTGACCAAGAGTAACTTTCTTTTTGTTTTTACTATTGTGTTCTTTTACTTTATTTTTAAGAGCCTCAATAACTTTTTTTGAAAATTCAATAGCTTTATCGCTCTTTGTTCCTGCGCTACCTGGTTTATTTTTAGAAGAACCTTTGCGTCTTTCACCTGGTTTTGCTGGTGTTTGAGCTCCTGATTTTGGACCAGGTCTAGCCGCTTTAATAGGTTCAAAGCCGAAGTTATCGGGATTATTAATGCTCATTTATGTAATATACACTAAAGAAACAATTAAAACAAATTAAAATTAAGGCTCTAAAGTGCCTCTATTAGCATCTTCTGCGCTACCCATTGTGGCGCTTTCTGAATATTTTGTAGGTAATTCTCTACTTTCATAATTTGGCTCAGAGCAAGAAACTAATAAAAATAGCGGCAATATCAATATAAGCTTTTTCACAAAAAAGATTACACTATTTAAGTTTTTCGCCTATAATTCTATCTGTTTCTTTTATATTATCAATAGGATTAACTATAACATTAGAAAGAGCTTGTTCTATTATTTTAGCTTCTGCATCTCGTCTTCTGCTCATACCTTTTTCTATACTGCCGCCAATCCATATTCTTTTCATTTTTCTTATCTGATCAGCAATTTGAGCTAAAGTCTTTTCATCAAAATTATTTGATCTTGCCATGATATCTCTTATAGCTTTCATCTCTCGCCTTCTGTCGCCCTCTAATGCAGATCCCCTATTAAACACAAGACTAACTAATCCGCCTTTTGCATCTTCTGGAAGTTTATCGAAATTAGGGAAAGTAGTTCTCGTTAGATCATAAAATTTCTTTACTGTTTTATTCATAAATACTTGTACTGATAATTGCCAAGGAATAGTTATGTCTTTTAGTCTCCTAGCTAATTCTTTTGCTTGATAGCCTTTGACTCCAACAACCTTATATAATCTATCAAAAACTTCTTTAGGAAGATCTTTCCAATCATTTGCGAATTCAGTCTTGTTTACATATCCAACATCATAACCAACTCCAATTGTGACTCCGCTTTGCTCTCCTGGCCAAACTGGATTTTTTAAAAATTTATTATAATAGTTTTCGCCGCCGCCAACTTCAAATTCTAATATAAGATCAAGAGATTTTTTATTAAGCATTTTAATATATTTTTTTATATTCTATTTTTATATTATTGTAATAGTTATCTTAAATTTAATTTTCCACCACCCAAGTTTTGTTTATTTATTTTTGAAAATCCTAAGATTGGAGTAACTATGGGAGGAGTTCTGTTGAAAGCTAAAGATACCCATGGTTGAGTCCAAGGATATAGAGGAGATTGACCATTCAATCTTTGCCTTGGTGCGGTTTCTATTTGAAGAAAATTATTATTTTCATCCATAAGTTGCCAATATTCAAAATTTGTTACAAATGGAAAATAAGTTGTATTATATTGCATGAAACAAAATCCGTTTTCTGCCCAATAAGTTTCTCTGCCATTTATAATCATATCTGTTTTGTAATAAATTGAATTAATAAGATTTGTTAGCGTTGGATTGTTATTGACTATTGCTCCTCGAGCTAATGCTTTTTTAAAATTTTTAGCAGATAAATTTAAAATTCCCATTTTTAATTATTTATTTTATCTATTGTTTTATCTAGTATATTATCCGCTGCTACTTTTTCTTTTAGCCAAGAGTTCATGACTCCAAAATAAACAAGATGCTCATTATCAATTAGAAAAAGATCATTTCCATAGCGATCTTTATATGGTGTTATTCCAGCGTTTTCAACTAATTCAATAGCTTTTTCTTTTTTAAATTTAATTTTATACATTTCAATTAATTTATTATAGCGATCTTTTGCAGAAGATGTAATGACCGCACCATTATCAAGAATAGCAATCAGTCCGCCATTGTCTTTATTATAATTACTTGGAGTAGAAGCGTCATAAGAAGCGGTAGAATCTTGTATCTTATCTGGCGTGATTGTAGCACAACCAACAAGTAAAAAATTAAGAGCCAATATGCTTACGAAGTTTTTCAAGGTCTTTTTCCTTAACAGATTTTTCTATATCACTTTGATGATCTACTTCTTTTTGAGCTTGTTGACGCTCTTTCATTTCTTTAGTGTTTTTAGCACCAAATACGTTGTTGATTGCTTCAAATATTCCGCCAACAAGTCTAACAACTGCGCCAATAAATTCTGTCACTTTACTCTACGTATGCTTCTGTAGCATCTTTACAACCACCTGCGATGGCATTAAGGACTTTTACAGCAAGAGCGGCGTCTCCATTTAACTTAGCGAATTGTGCGGCATAAATATCTTTAACTGCTATGATATATTTTGCCCAATGAGTTTTTTCCGCTGGAAGATGATCTGATAAAGCTTTTTGTAATTGATCGGGCGTTGGAGTTTGACCAACTGTTAGAGCTTGAACAACTGTTGCAATATTATTGATCATCTTTGCTTTTTCAACTCGATCTTCTGGTGAAAGAGCTTGCTCAAGAACTACTGTGCAAGCAAGAATAACTGCTGGTTTGATATAAGGCAGCGCATTCTCTACTGCGGTTGTGCCACCAACTTGATTGTCTCCACCAGTATTTGTTGTAGAGCAACCAACCATAAAAATACCCATAAGGGCAATAGCAATTAAGTTTAATTTATTCATAGTTCTTTCTTTCCAGCTTTTTCAGCTAAGTTTTTTTCTATTTTTTGTACTCTTTTCTTTGCTTCTACTGTTTGAGGAACATCTCCTCCTGTTACATGACTATCTTTAACAGTAAGAGCAAAAATCACGCCGCTAACAACAGCTATTAATTTAGATAGTCCAACAATAAATTCTTCAACTTTATCTGGTAAGAATGCAACAAGAGAATTATCCCCGTGAATAACAAAAGCTGTGGTAACAGCAATTACTGTTACTATGCCTGAAGTGCTAGTTCTCCAATTTGGGCCAAATAATTTAGATAGCATATTTTTCATAGTATATTACACTTATATTATAATAGAAAATATTTAATAAATCAATACTTTTTTCTGATTATTTATATTTCCATAAAGTACGTTTCCGCTAACAAATATACCTCTGCCACCAAAGTCTGGATCAAGATCTATGTTAAAAGTCAGGTCTGCAGTTTTATTTGAGCCTATGGAAGAAGAATAATTAATGTCATTAAACTTACATCCGCTAAATACAAATCTTGTAGAGTTAACTCCACTTCTGCTGCAAATTGGATTAAAATTAACAATTACATTATAGTCTATATTGCTGTTTAATGTGTCAAAAAAAGAACCTGTAAGATTTTCGTCCACAATAAAAGACATATTCATGGTTCCTCCAACTGGATATAATATGCTTTTACTTAGCGGAAATTTATAATTTAAAGATTCTAAATCTTTTCTTCTGAAATTTAAATCATAGGAAAAACTTTGTATAGTTTCTGTATAAAATAAAACACCTGTGGAAATTGAATTATAAAAAGTTACTTGAGCATCTCCTGGGTTCAGAATATTTTGGCCGCTAATACCAGTCTGGTTATATCTTAGATTCCTAGGTATCACAATTTCATCATTTAAGTTTTGTTTAATTCCAGATTTCAAATCTAGAACAGAAACTTTTATGCCGCTCCCACTTGAATAAAAATTAATATTATCACAAGTATAGCCTTGATTTACTATAGGTAAATCTCCAAGCTGAACTCTAAATGAATAATCTGTAATAAATGCATTTTTGAATTCCAAAACAGAATAGCTTCTTGCATCTGGATCAATTACATCTGCGAGAGTAGTTGGATTTACAGATTCATTTGTTAAGCTGTAATTTTTTGAAAGATCTAAATTTGAATTATTAATAACAAGATAAAAATCTTTTTCATCCAAAAGGGAGTCTGCTTGACAGATACCAGAAAACATTGGTCTTTGACCTGTGGTAGAAAATATAGCCGGATTAAAATTCAAACGATTTTCATTTGTTACCCCATCGGATAAATAGCTAAAGTTAAAAGTAATATTTGGATTATTTGATGGTATTCTCGCAACGCTCTTTTTAGAACCAAAAGCAATAAAATCAATATTTGGTTGCTCTATTGAATAATCAAAATTTTGTACTTTTTCAATTTTCTTTAAAATTTGATAGCCATTTAAAAAATAATCAGATCCGGCTTTTTGCTCGCCAGAATATGGGGCAACAAATAGTCCTTGCGTATTATAAATAATTCTGTTTCTAGACATTCCTTTTACCTTAAAATATTTTACACTATTTATGGAATATATCTCAAAAAGAAGATATAATATACTATATGAAAAAATATTGCATGAAATGTGGTTCTCCAACAGATTTTTCCATAGCTAAGCCAAAATTTTGCAGCAGTTGTGGAAATCCATTTGAAATGGGTCTAGCCGTAGATATTACTAATCAACCCAAAAAATCATTCACAAAAATAAATAAGCCATTAGAAAATATTGCAGATATAGATTATGACGGCGATGATAGTCATGACGAAGTATTATCGGTTCCAGATATTTCCGAAATTAATTGCGAATATGAAGTAAAAAAGCATCAAGGAGTAAAGTTCAAATCTGTTATAGATAATCCACTCCCTCCATCCAGGATAAAAGCCGAAAGACCAAAGGGTAAAAAAATGTCTAAAAAAGAAACTAAAGAATTTCTTGATTCATTCAAAAAAGAAGCCGGTTCAATTAGACCAAAAAAATAAAATGGCAAAACAAAAATTAACCTTTGAATCAAAGATTGTTGAAATTAACAATGAGATTCAAAAAAGGAAACACAAATGGAATCTAACTTCTTTATCTTGGATGGACTTTAGTGATGTTTCTCAAATACTCCGAATTCATATTTATAAAAAATGGCATTTATATGATCAGAAAAAAAATTTAGCACCTTGGGTTAATAGAATAATAAGCAATCAGATCAAAAACTTAATAAGAAATAACTATGGTAATTTTTCTAGACCATGTTTAAAATGCTCTGCTGCAGAAGGTGAAGATTTATGCACGATCTATGGAAAGCAATGCAATGATTGTCCCTTGTATGCTAAGTGGTCGAAAAGCAAAAAAAATGCTTATGACACAAAAATGCCGGTCAGTCTAGAAAGTCACACCCAAGAAGTACACGATATGATTTACGATTCTATAGATATAGAAAAAAATGCTAGCATTATTCATAAAAAAATGCTATCAGTTCTAAAACCTTTGGAAGCAAAATTTTATCGTCTAATTTACATAGAACATAAGTCGGAAGAAGATGCCGCAAAATATATGGGGTATACAACTTCAGAAAAAAATAGAAAAATTGGGTACAAACAAGTAAAGAATCTAAAAAAATCTATTATGATAAAAGTCAAAAAATATATCAGTAATGGAGAAATTGATTTAGATATATGAATGAAGACATCTATTTGAATGAAGAACAAAAACTTAAACTTTTAAATGAGTGGAATAATAGGCCTGAAAATCCACCTTCATTAGTTGAGTTGGTGCAGCTAGCTTTTAATCGTAATGATTTAGATGGAAGAAGTAAAGAAGGCAAAGCTGTAAAAAATTTTTTAGCTTCAAGACAAATTAAGCCTAAAAAAAGCCATGAATATCAAGCCAAAGGCTTAATAGAGCTTAGTTCTGAACAAAAAGAATATATAAGTAACAATTGTGCAACTATGACTGGTTTAGAAATCGCAAAGATTCTTTTCAAGAATGATGGCTTAACTAATCTCAGCCAAGAGACAAGAAGCGTATTAGAATATATGAAAGCTGTTCCTTCTAATATAAAATATATTTCTCCTAACGATGAGAATGTGCCCAGTGAAGACTATCGTCCCCCAAGAAGCGAAGAGAGAATGATCGCCAAAGTTAATAAATATATTTTAGAAGGTATTGATAAAGAAAAAATAACACCAAAACAAAAAAAGGAAGTTAACTCTCTGATTGGTTATATGAATACTTTTAGATTTTGTCATCAAATTAATCTTTACGATGATGAAAGAGATAGAGACTTATTTGAAAGTAGTTTTGTTAGATATACTCATGATAAAAGTGATCTTACTCAAGAAGAAGTTGATCAATACATTGTTCTCGCTACAGAAGTTGTAATTTCTTCTAATATTCAACAGACCATAAATGTGCTTCAAAATCAAATTGATCTCGCTATTCAAGAGGATGGAAAAATTCCCATGGCTCTTGTAGAAGCAAGTAATACCGCACGAAAAGAATATAATGATTGCGTTAATAGACAACAAAAACTTCTTAATGACTTGAAAGTAAAAAGAAGCGAAAGATTAAGCAAGCAAGTAAAAGAAAATGCTAGTATTTTAAATTTAGTAGAAATGTGGAAGCATGAAGAATCCCGTCAAAAATTAATAAAGATGGCAGAACTAAGAAAATCTGTAATAAAAAAAGAGATCGAAAGACTTGCTACGATGGATGAGCTAAAATCAAAAATATTGGGAATATCTGAGGAAGATATTGTAAACGGATGAGTGTTGTATGTCAGGTAGACGGAAAAGAGTTTAAAGACGAAAAAGCGCTTCATCTTGCATTAAGGTCTTATGGTTTAAATAAAGTAAAATATTATCAAAAATACTATGAGCGAAGAGACTTATTGACTGGGGACTTAATTAATTTTAAGTCGAAGGAACAATATCTTAATAGTGATTTTAATGATAAAAATAACATGAAAAAATGGCTTAAAGATCAATCCATCGAAAAAGCCAAAGAATACTGCAAGCAACTACTAATAAAAAGAAAAGAAAATAAAAAATTAATCTATTCTCCTACCCAAGTAGAACTAAGAACAATCATGTCTCCATCTATTATTTTTTATAATAAAATATTCAAAGATTATTATAACCTTTGCTCTTCTATCGGATTAGAAAATAAATTTATAAATCCAGATTCAATTGATAATCAATTTAACAACAAATTAAATTTAAAAGATATAATATATGTAGATACAAGAGAACAAAGTTGGTTAAAATTTAATATTCCATTTGAGATTAAAACTCTTTCTTTTGGGGATTATGCTTGCTCTAATGATAATTGTGGATGTTTCATAGAAAGAAAAAGTCTTAGCGATTTTATAAGTACGTTAAGCGTTAAAAATTATGATAGATTTAAAAATGAAATAGAAAAAGCTTTAAAAAATAATTCATATGTTATAGTTATGATTGAGGAGACTTTGTCTAACGCTTTAAGTTTTCAATATCTTCCGCATATTAGCAAAAAAATTAAAGCTACTCCAGAATATATATTTCATAATGTTCGTGAGTTGCTACAAAACTATAATAATTTACAATTTCTTTTTGTTGACGGCAGAAAAGAAATGACAAGAATAATAGAATCAATCTTTGCTAGCAAATGTTTTTATAAAAAGATAGATCTTCAATTGGCTTATGATCTAAAAATGTTATGATATACTGCCCAGATAAATACAAGAAAGAATATCCAAATATTAACTCAGAATTATCTGAGTTAAAAGGAATTCTCAATGATAAAGAGGCAAAAATAAGTTTAGCAAAATTCTTAAGAACAAATTTAGGGTTTACCACTGAGTTAATTAGCGGAATTAAGCTTGCTCCATACCAAGAAATACATCTAAAAGGTTTATTAAATAGAAATTTTAGCATGTGTGTATTTGGTCGTGGTTGCGGAAAAAGTTTTATGGCTTCTGTTTTTTGTTTCTTGCAATGCATCTTTGAACCAAATACTAAAATTTTAATTGCTGGCCCGACGTTCAGAACGGCAAGATTTATATTTAATAATCTAGAAAAAATTGTTGATAGTAAAGGTGGAGAATTACTAAAGCAAGCATTTGGCGCAAAAAGCAAAAGAAATGATCAATATGAATGGCAAATTAATGGAGGAAGTATTGTTGCTATCCCATTGAGCGGAGAAAAAATTCGAGGATTTCGAGCAAACGTTCTTGTATTGGACGAGTTTATGCTATTATCAGAAGATATTGTTAAAAATGTTTTGATGCCATTCTTGGTTGCTCCTCAAAATATGAAAGAAAGAATGGAGATAAGAGAGCTTGAAGATAATTTAATAAAAGAAGGCGCCATGAAAGAAGAAGATCGCATGGTTTTTCCGAATAATAGCAAGATGATTGCATTGTCGTCTGCAAGTTATACTTTTGAAAATTTATACAAAACATATAATGAGTGGACAGAAAAAATATTGTCAAAAGAAGAAGGTGAGGCTACATATTTTGTTAGTCAATTAAGTTATGAAGCTTTACCAGAAGAAATGATAGACAAAACAATCATTGAAGAAGCTCAGGCTGGCGGATCAAGTCACAGTAGCTTTCTTAGGGAATATTGTGCCAGATTTATTGATGGTAGTGATAGTTATTTTAGTGCTAAAAAAATGGAAGCGTGTACAATACCTAATGGAAATAGTCCGCATACATTAATGAAAGGCCTACCAAATAAAAAATACATTCTTGGTATAGATCCTAATATGAGTGACAGTCCAAATGCAGATTATTTTGCAATGGCAATTATAGAACTAGACGAAGAAACAAAAACTGGAACGCTTGTTCACACATATGCTGGTCTTGGAAATTTAAAAAATCATGTTCAATATTTATATTATATAATGATAAATTTTAATATAGTTTTTGTTATACTTGATAATGCTGGGGCAGATGTATTTCTTGCAGCATGTAATGAATCTGAACTTTTCAAAAATAATAATTTAAAAATTAATACTTTTGAATTTAATTCTGATTTGGAAGGCCTTGATTATGATCAAGAAGTCAGAAAAATAAGAAATAATTATAATTTTGAAAATAAAAAAATCGCTTTCAACCAAGTTTTTACAACTTCATTTATAAGAAAATCAAATGAATATCTTCAAGCATGTATAGATTACAAAAAGATCTGGTTTGCAAGTAAGACTTGCGCAAACGATAGTTTTTTTGAAAATCAATTTAATCAAAATATTCCGTTTGACCTCATGAAAACCGATGAGAAAAAAGATTGGTCTAGTTTAGACTTTATCGAAAATCAAGACGATTTTATTTATCAAACCAAAAAACAATGTGCCTTAATTGAGCATTCTTCTACAGCAAGGGGCACACAGTCCTTTGATTTGCCTCAACATCTTAAAAGAAGTACTTCTGCAAATAAAGCCAGAAAAGATAATTATTCTGCACTTTTATTAGCCAATTGGGGTTTAAAATGCTATTATGATATAATGAACGCCCCAAAAGAAGATATATCTGCGACTTTTACTCCAATATTGATTAAATAAGTGTAATTTTTACGAAAAAATGAAGAAAAGTAATAAAAAAATACAAGAAACGAAAGCATCCGTAGGTCTAGACCCATCTATAACCCCATTAATGGTATATGGTTCTGATAAAAAAATAACACCCTCTGAAGTTAGAGCTAGCGCAGCTGGTACTGCTATGAGAAGAAATAGTTCTTCTACAATAGAAAGGTCTAATAGATTTACGAATATAGACACTGGAATTATACCATTCAAATATTCAAATTATGTCAAAAATCTTTCTACCTTAGACGTAAGAGATGCTGTAATTCTGTGCCAAAAGGCATATTATAACGTAGCAATTTTTAGAAACACAATAGATTTGATGACAGAATTTTCTTGTAGCCCGATATATCTAACTGGCGGTAGTCAAAAATCTAGAGAATTTTTTGAAGCATATTTCAAAAAAATAAATATTGCAAGTTTTCAAGATCAATTTTTTAGGGAATATTATAGAAGTGGTAATGTTTTTACGTATAGATTTGATACGTCGCTAGACGCAGAACAAGTTATGAAAATAACACAAGTTTTTGGTTCAAAATTAAATTCACTAGCTCAAGATGGTAAAATTAAAATTCCCGCAAGATATACCATTGTAAATCCAGCAGATATATATGTAGGTGGCGCAGTAAACTATGCTTTTAATATATATTATAAATTGCTTAGTGATTATGAGCTAGAAAGACTAAGAGATCCAAAAACAGATGAAGATAAAGAAGTCTATGAATCTTTGCCCGATTCTGCAAAAGAACAAATTAAAAACAAAGGTAATTCTTATATATTAATTCCTCTTGATTCTAAAAAATTAGCAGCAGTTTTCTATAAAAAACAAGATTATGAGCCACTTTCAATCCCCATGGGATTTCCTGTTCTTGATGACATAAATTGGAAATTAGAAATGAAAAAAATGGACATGGCAATCACGAGAACGATGCAACAAGCTATACTTTTAATTACAATGGGCGCAGAGCCAGATAAAGGCGGTATAAATCAAAAAAATTTACAAGCGATGCAACAATTATTCGAAAATCAAAGCGTTGGTAGAGTGCTTATTGCTGACTACACAACGAAAGCCGAATTTGTTATTCCAAACATTGGAGGTTTAATTGGCCCAGAAAAATACGAAGTTGTTGATAGAGATATTCAAATTGGTTTGAATAATATTTTAATTGGCAGTGAAAAATTTGCAAACCAAAGTATTAAAGTTCAAGTATTTATAGAAAGATTAAAACAAGCTAGAGAAGCATTTTTAAATGAATTTCTTGTGCCAGAAATAAGAAGAATAAGCAAAGATCTTGGGTTCAAAAATTTTCCTCAACCAGCTTTTCAAGAAGTAAATTTAAAAGATGATGTTCAATATTCTAGAATATTTAATAGATTAATTGAATTAGGTATTTTAACTCCAGAAGAAGGAGTCCAAGCTATAAAAACTGGAAGATTGCCAACTGATGAAGAATCACTTGAGTCTCAACAAAAATTTAAAAACCTAAAAGATCAAGGCTTGTATCAACCAGTTATTGGCGGTGCGAATCAAGCTGGTAGACCAGCAGGAACTGGAACACCTCAACTAACAAAAAATGTTAAACCCATTGGTACATCAAAAGCCTATTCCATTTTAAAAATAAAAGATAATATTATTGCTTATCAAAGCCTAGAAGAAGAAGTAAAAGCTTCTTTAAGAAGGAAATTTAATATTAAGAAATTAAATTCTCAACAAAAAGAAATGGCAGAGAAAATTAGCGAACTAATTATAGCCAACGAAAATCCAGAAAATTGGATCGAAAAAATAGATTTATATACAGAGAAACCATTCGACCACAACAAGGAGCAAGCCTCTTTTATAGAGACAATTGCCTCCGAACATCAAATAAATAGTTATTTAGCGAGTTTATTATATCATAGTCAAACAAATTAACCAAATATTCGTGTAACTTTATTTATGCGAAGGTTTAGAGGCTTAGAAATTTTTACTGAAAATCTAACTAATAGTGGTACTCTTGAAGCAAGATACGCTAGAGTAGACCAAAATAATATTAGCGTAAATTTAACTAGCGGGGCTATTATAACAGGTGGGCAAGCAATCTTTAATACTTCTGGAAATTTTTATAACGGAATCAATGTTAGCGGGGTTTTTGTATTCAACGGTTTGCCAATAAGATCATTTCAAGGAAATACATTTCAGCCTAATGCAGGATTTGGGAGTTAATATATGGCAAATATATCATGGAGCACATTTCAGTATAATACCCCTGGTTCTCCTCTTTATGGAATTTCCCTAAAACAACTAGCTGCTACTAAAGATGGTTCTATTATCGCTGTAGCTTCTAGTGGCAGCGTCGATAATTACTTAACATATAAAATTGAAATTGATCGTGAAGGTAATATACTTAATCCAAATACTTGGCAAAAATTACAAACAAAAAATTACAACTATACCCGCCCTCAGCCTAATCCCCCTGATCAATCTATAACGCTTACAGATGGATATAGATCTATTTCAAATCTATATAGCCAAAACTATTTAGTTGATCCGAATTATCGAGATATGGCTGATATACCTTCTGTTTTTTGCAGTCTAGGAACTGGCGATAGATCTTATCAGATATTAGGATTAAGTGGAGAAAACACATGGATTTGTAACACAGATGATTCTTCCATGTCGTCAGTCACAGGTCAATTTGGAGATTATAAAGAACTAAGAAAAGCTGTTATGACAAAAGCTATATTCTCTAATATGACAAATATAAATATAGACTATAATTCATACAACCCAACTGTAGCTTTTATTTTTAAATTAAGCGGAGTTGGTAATTTAAATAGAATTCAACTTGTTGGATTAACTGGATATTCTAATCGTGATTTTGTCAAGGGCTATACATATGAAACTAATTATTGGCGTGGAATGCAAGGAGCAATAAGAAGTCAGGCCATCCTTCCCATAAATACAGGAAATTTCAAAGCTCGTTGGGGTGCTTGGAATAATTCTTTTATTATTAATAATGTAATGTCAATTTACTCTCAATCTGTAGATGACCTTGCTAGTAATTATTCTCTAACATACAATAATACCGGATCATTTTTACTTGCGACAAGCTATTCTACAAATGCTGTAAGAAAAATTCCTATGGACGCTGGCAAATATACTGATCCCCGTTACTATGAAACATCTTTTATTAGCGGTATAACTGGAATCAGAAACATAGCCTACGGGAATGGTTTTTTTGTAGCTACTCCATTAGCAGATACAAATAAAATATTTTTTAGTTCTGGTCTAGCAACTGGATGGAAATCTATTGATGTCTCTGGTGTTCCTCCACAAGGAGACGGTACTCCTAGAAAACTTAGCTTGGGTGGTTCTCATCTTATATTTTCAAATTCTAAATTTGTCCTTTTTTCTTATCCATATATTTTAGAATCTTATAATCCGTCTACTGGTTGGTGGTTAACTGAAACAAATCTTTCATCAAATTTAAAATCAAATCAAAATATAATTTATTCAAATGTAACAGGAAGAGTTGCCGTGTACGCTGGTATAAATAATGATGGAAGTATTTTTATTGGTAAAGAAAAAACAGATCAGAATGTAAATATAAGAATTCCTAATCCATTTTATGTTGGAACAAAAATATTTTTACCCCCAACAACAAATATAAATCTTCCTGTTACTTATTCTAGTTCTAGCAATGTTTTTCAGTTTGATACTGGAGATAATTCTCTATCTGCAATTTATCCTGGTTATGGAGTTTTACAAATAAATCAACCAGGAAATAATATATATAATTCTCTTTCTAGAGAAATTCCTATTGAAGTCGTAGGATTTACTCAGTCATATTATCCTGGATTTAATGGACATTTTTTTTGGACGGGATATCCTATCAAGTTAAGTGGAGTTTCTGGACCATATCAATTATCTAAAGGCTTATCTACCGATATAGTTTTGCTTAGTTCTGGAAATTCATCAATTAATTATGCGACATCA
>Ga0194115_10004254_pt1 | contig 15569 bp, 18 predicted proteins | sample TA2MahsurfametaG_3_FD_148656 | JGI IMG/M metagenome (GOLD analysis project Ga0194115, IMG submission 148656) | Freshwater microbial communities from Lake Tanganyika, Tanzania - TA2015002 Mahale S4 surface | ecosystem: Environmental > Aquatic > Freshwater > Lake | place: Tanzania: Lake...
AAGATTGCCAACAAATTTAATTTGAGATATACTATTATGCCTGTGCCTGAAACAAATGACTTTCGTGTTGACATCGCAGATGACATTCGTAATGAAATGCAACAAGAATATCAGAAGGCATACGAAGATCGTGTTGAATCAGCGATGAGTGATGCATGGTCTAGATTGCACAACACACTAGAACACATGGTTGATAGACTAAGTGGGGAAGATAAAAAAATATTTAGAGATAGTTTAGTAGATAATGCATTAGAGTTGACAAATCTATTAACTAAGCTTAATGTTACAAACGACCCTAAACTAGAGAATGCTCGTAGAGAATTAGAACGATTGTTAGTAGGTGTAACGGCTGATGATCTACGTGAAAGTCAAGGTGCTAGGTTGGCAGTAGTCAACAAAGTTAACGAAATTATGGAGAACATATGAAAATATTCCACGCAATAGATGAGGAGTCATCAGACATATCCAAAGAAGATAAAGAGAAGATGGCTATACTCAAGCTTGTAGATGTGGGCAAATATATTAAAGGTATAGGTATTCGTGACGGACAATTCTATGTCCTTGCTGATAACGAAACCGATGAAGTGTATTTAGAGTATCGTGAAGCAATTGCCAAAATAAATTTAGCCATGCCTAAACTTATTGATAAACGACTATTTCAACAAAAGACTATGGAGTTCCACAACAAAAAAGCAAACGTAGTTAAACGCTTAATGGAGATGCCAAAGTGAAACAACCTGTAAAAGAAAAGTGGGTAAAACAGCAAGTCGTTAAAATGTTAAAAGAACGACATGTATATTACTTCTTTCCCGTTGCAGGGGCTTATTCAAGTATAGGTGTGCCTGATATTGTGGCGTGTGTAAGAGGTAGATTTGTAGGTATAGAATGTAAGGCAGGAAACAATCGTCCTACGGAAATACAACTACGAAACCTTGAAGCGATACGTGACAATAATGGCATAGCCTTAGTAGTCAATGAAGATAACTTAGAAGTATTAGAACTACGATTGGAGACTCTTACATGACAATGTTAAAAAATATACTAAAGAAGTATAAAGAAGTAAAAGACATGGTTAACAATCCACCTCACTATACACATGGAGGGATTGAGACTATTGATTATATGGAAGCTAAGTCAACACCCGAAGAGTTTGCAGGACACTTACGACTGACTGCCTTAAAGTATTTATCAAGGACAGGATATAAAGACGATGCCCTACAAGATTTAAAAAAAGCACAATGGTATGTCAATAGGTTAGTTAAGTTTTCAGAACAACAAGCAGTAAATAAATAATGTGGATATTTAAGCTTGCACTAATTTCAGGAGTTATGATAGGATTAGAACTTAAGTTTCTAGAGGAAGATGTGCCTTATGTTTTTTCTCTAGTGCTTGACTTATTCATAATTCGATTAGTGGTACAGAAGCTAAAATATGTCCGATGATGCAGATAAAACTCAAGAAAGAATAGAACGTGAAGATGCCATTCGGCGTAAAGAAATGGAAGGCATCAAGTATATACAAGGGACAGGGAACTGTCTTAATTGTGGTAAAAAATTAAATGATGCTAGACGTTGGTGCGATAAAGATTGTGCTGACGACTGGGATTACTACGTTAATAAACGCAAATAAGGAGAGAGTTATGGCAACAAAGTCAACGAAGCCTACCGTTAGGGAGACTTCTGCTACGACATTCGATCGTGGCGAACGCAATCTCATCGTCACCATACATCATGGTGTTATCAAAATCAGACCTAAGGGTCTCAAGTCAGAAGAGATTATCGACATCTCTGCTATCTATGAGCATGCAGTTAAAGCAAGAGTGAGGGGTAAATAATGGCTAAACCATACATTAAAGTAGTAAGCATTAAAGATACCAAAGATGGTGATTGCAAATTAACACTAGATATGAACCAAGCAAGCAGAGAAATTATATTGCGAGCAGGGATTCATAAGGTACTATCAGATTACACAGTAGCAAACTCAAAGAAACTATCATTTTGGAATAAGCTACAAATCTGTTGGAGTATACTTAAATAATGCCTAAATTAATCACGTTAGACTTTGAAACATACTACGATAAAGAGTATGGGTTAAAAAAGTTTACTACCGAAGAATATATTAGAAATGAGAAGTTTGAAGTTATAGGTGTTGCAGTCAAGGCTGATGGTGTAACTAAATGGGTATCGGGCGCTCATAACACTATAAAATCTTTTTTAGATAGTTATAACATGCATGAGCACTTTGTGCTAGGACATAACATGAAGTTTGATGCTGCCATTCTTTCATGGCACTACAACATTCACCCACTAGGTTTGTTTGATACTATGAGTATGGGGCAAATCTTACATGGTTTAACTGAGTCAGTATCATTAGCTAACCTGTCTAAGTTTTATGAACTAGGCGAGAAAGGCACAGAAGTATTAGATGCTTTAGGTAAGCGACGTGTAGATTTTATGTCAAACGAAATGTGCTCTTACGCTAAGTATTGTATGAATGATGTAGAACTTACCTATGAATTATTTACAGAAATGAAAGATAAGTTTACTGCGCTTGAGATGAAGCTTATCGATTTAACTATCCGTATGTTTACAGAACCTAAGTTAGAACTTAATAAAGGTTTATTACTACGACACCTCCACGAAGTTAAAGAAGCGAAAGAAAAGCTACTTGCTAAAGTGACTGTTAATAAAGAAGAACTCATGAGTAATCCTAAGTTCGCTGAGTTATTGATCGAACAAGGTGTCACTCCGCCTATAAAAATTAGTCAAACAACAGGAAAGGAAACCTATGCTTTTGCAAAAACAGATGAAGAGTTTAAAGCTTTATTGGAACATGATAACCCATACGTTCAAGCTTTGGCGGCTGCGCGTATCGGCAACAAGTCGACGATTGAAGAAACAAGAACAGAGAACTTTATTCAAATAGCCAACAGAGGAAAGCTACCTGTTCCACTCAAGTATTCAGGGGCAGTGGTATCCCATCGATGGTCAGGCGTTGATGGGATTAACTTGCAAAACCTACCAAGAACATCTGAGCTACGTCGAGCCATATGTGCACCAAAAGGTTATAAGATTGTAGCCTCTGACTTAAGTAATATTGAGTTAAGACTAGCCTATTGGTTTGCTAAATCACATGGAAAAATACAGCAAATTAAAGATGGTATTGATTTATATAAACAATCAGCCGCAGACATTACAGGCACACCTTATGATGAAGTATCTAAAGACTTACGGTATATATTTAAGGTAGTAAACTTATCAGGTATTTATGGTGTAGGTGCTAATAAGATGCACTCTATTTTAAAACAAGGTGGTGTTGAGAAAGACCTGCAAGAAGTTAAGAATATTGTCTATGCTTACAGACGCGCTAATCCTGAATTGGTTGAAGCATGGGCTGACGCAGGCACTATGTTAGAAAGTGTTAGAGGTGGACATCACTTTGCTATGGGTAATGGCAACATTATTACATCAGTCCCACATGAAGGCATGATGAAACCTAATGGCATGATGTTAGGATTACCTAACTTAAGAAAACTTAAGACTGAAACAGGTGAGTCATGGGCATATGATAAACTTATGGGTAGAAGTTTAATCCCTGAATATATACACCCATCTAAAACCTTTCAGCGTTGTATACAATCGTTGGCTCGTGATATAATAGCAGAACAACTAATACAAGTATCGAAAAGATATCCTGTTGTTATGACTGTGCATGATGAGTTAGTCATGTTATGTAAAGATGATGAAGTCGATGCATGTAAAGCTTACGTTCAACAATGTATGACAACTGCACCTACTTGGTGTCAGGACTTACCACTAGGTTGTGAAGTAGGTGTAGGTGATAACTACATGGATGCTAAGTAATGAAAAAGACTGCTAGAAATGATATAACAAGTGATTGGATACAATCTAAACCAAACAGTAATATGTTTGAAGAAGGACATGAACGCATATTTGGGAAGAAAAAGAAAAGTGATGATGTTTCTCCACACTTACATGAATACGAACTTAATAAATCAACAGGCGAAGTCCAAAAAGTAGATAATGAGTGAATTTAAAACGTGGTCTTACTCAAGTGCTACCACATTTGAAAAATGTCCTAAGCAATACTATCACCTGTATGTAGCAAAAGATATAAAGCAAGACCCGAACACTGAACATTTCTTATATGGTAACGAAGTTCACAAAGCTTGTGAGTTATACGTTAAGAACGCTGAACCTTTACCCGCTAAGTTTGAAATGTTTAAACCTACCCTTGACAAATTAATTTCTATTCCCGGAGATAAACATTGTGAGTATAAGTTAGGGCTTACTAAAGACTTGCAACCTTGTGACTTCTTTGCATCCAATGTTTGGTGGCGTGGTGTAATTGATTTATTGGTTATTAATTCTGAAAGTAAAACGGCTACATTGATTGATTATAAAACGGGCAAATCTAGTCAGTATGCAGATACACGCCAGCTATCTTTGTTTAGTGTAGCTATATTTAAACACTTTCCAGATATGAATAAAATTAAATCTGGTTTAGTTTTCTTGGTGTCTAAAGAGATACTTAAAGAAGATTATACGATAGACAAAATAGATGAAATGTTTGAAGAATGGGGTAAAATAACGTATAGGATAGATGCCGCCCATAAGTCAGGAACTTTTAATGCAGTCCCTAACTTTGCGTGTAGGAAGTTCTGTCCCGTTCAATCATGCTCACATTGGGGAAAATAATGGCAAGAGATTATCAAAAAGAAAACGAATATAAAGCACAACCTGACCAAATTAAAAAGCGTGTAGCTAGAAATAAAGCTAGACGAATGATGATCAAAGCTGGTAAAGTATCAAAGGGTGACGGTAAAGATGTAGATCATATTATTCCTTTAAGTAAAGGCGGTAGTAATACCCCTAGTAATATGCGAATTAGAAGTAAAAGTGCTAACAGTTCTTTTCCTCGTAATAGCGACAAGTCTATGAAAAGGAATGTAACTAACAAGAAGTAGAAAACCCGCAAGGCGTGAGTGCGGTAAAACCACGTCAACTAATAACAGAGACCTCATGATAATAAAAACCTTTGTGTATTAGTAGTGTAGGCGCGTCACTACCTCTCTCGGTGGCGCGTCTATTTTTAATTTAGGAGATTGCATTGGAAGTATATAAAGATAAGGCCTTGATTGTTAACACAAAGAGACCTGAACTTATTTTAGAAAAAATACCCAAGAGTAAGATTGTAAAGTCTTATGATAATGGTGTGACTCAAGTAGTCGTTAACTGGGGGTTAGATGAAGTATTAACTTTATCAAGTATGAAAGTTAAAAATCCTCCTTCACCTATCACACGTGACTATAACTTTCCAGGCATTCATAAACCTTTTAATCATCAAAAAACTACTGCTACCTTTTTGTCTGCACATAAACGTGCTTACTGTTTATCAGAAGCAGGAACAGGTAAAACTTCTGCTGTAATATGGGCAGCGGACTACTTAATGAATCAAGGTAAGATTAAACGCATGCTTGTTGTATGTCCTCTATCTATTATGCAGGCAGCATGGCAATCAGATTTTTTTAAAACTGCTATGCATAGATCAGTAGGTATTGCTCATGGTAGTGCAGAAAAACGTAAGAAAGTATTTGCAGAAAACACAGACGTAGTAATTATTAATTACGATGGTATAGAAATTGTAGAGAAAGAAATTAAATCTGGCGGTTTTGACTTAATAGTTGTTGATGAAGCAAACTATGTCAAGACTGTCACGACACGTCGCTGGAAGTCATTAAACCGTGTAGTAACATCTGATACATGGTTATGGCTTATGACAGGAACACCCGCTGCTCAATCACCAGCTGACGCATATGGACTGGCTAGACTTGTGAACCCCGCATCCGTACCTAAATATGCAGGAACATTTAAGGATATGGTAATGCAGAAAGTTAGCCAGTTCACCTGGGTGCCTAGATTCAATGCACAAGATATTGTGTTTAAAACATTACAACCTGCTATTCGATATACAAAGGAAGAATGTTTAGACTTACCTGATGTGTTATGTACAACACGAGAAGTACCCCTTACACCACAACAAGATAAGTATTACAAAAAGTTTAAAAAAGATAGGTTTATGCAAGCGGGTGGAGAAGATATAACAGCCGTTACTGCAGGGGTAGTTCTAACAAAACTATTACAAGTAAGTGCAGGGGCTATCTATTCAGATACAGGGGAAGTTATAGAGTTTGATATAGCAAATCGTATGACTGCTCTCAAAGAAATAATAGAAGAAGCCAGCCACAAGGTTCTCGTGTTTTGTCCGTTTAGACATAGCATAGAAAAGATTATGTCTGAGTTACATAAAGATCATATAACTTGCGCTGCTATACATGGTGACGTATCTATGAATAGTCGTTCAGAAATATTTAAAAACTTTCAAGAAACCAAAAACCCACAAGTATTAGTCATTCAACCGCAAGCCGCATCGCATGGTGTTACCCTTCACGCAGCTAACGTAGTCGTATTTTGGTCACCTGTTATGTCTGTTGAAACATACATACAATGTTGTGCACGTGTTGATCGTGCTGGACAAAAAAATAAGATGACTGTAGTGCACTTACAAGGTTCGCCTGTTGAACAAAAAATTTATAAAATGTTGCAAAGTAAAATTGATAATCACATTAAATTAGTTGATCTTTATAAAGAAGAGTTTGAAGAATAAAAATTTATTAGAGAGAGAAATATACAGATGATGGCGAAGAAAATGACTCTTTATGAACGAGCAAAAAAATGGAGGCTTGATAATCCTGAAAAATACAAAGAATATCATAAGACATATAGAAAAAAGAATGCTGCAAAATACAAAGCGTATATAAGTAAATGGCAATTAAATAATAATGAAAAATATATTATTACAGCAATAAAATACCGTGCTAAAAAACTGGGAATTGAATTTAATATAGATTTTACTGATATAAAAATACCAGCTACTTGTCCTATATTAGGCATACCTATATTTAAAAAGTTTAAAGGAGAGGGTAATTTAAATAAAGGCCCAAGGGCTACATCACCCTCATTAGATCGAATAGACAATACTAAAGGATATGTAAAAGGTAATGTTCATATTATAAGCAACAAAGCTAACGTAATGAAAAATAGTGCAACACCTGAAGAGTTATTGCAATTTGCTTATTGGATACTACTTACATATGGACATTTAATTGATAAAGAAATTAGTTGACATTGTAAATAGTTGTGTTATACTGTTATCCTTAATTATTAAAAGGAGAGAATATGGAATTAGATGATAATAAGATAGAAAAGATGATGCAAGCTTCCGTCAATATGAGAGATAAGATTGATGAGTTAGAAAAACAAATCTCGGAAATTAAAACACAAAGAGATAAAGTTGATATGGCTCTGAATGAAGCATGTAGAACTCTCAACGTAACTAGTTTAAAAACTAAAGTAGGAACATTATCAAGAACACTAAAGACTAGATATTGGTCAAGCGATTGGCCTAGTATGTATGACTTTATTTTAGAAAATAAATTGCCTGAGTTCTTTGAAAAAAGATTAGTGCAATCAGCCATAAAAGAATACTTAGAGCAAAACCCTGACAAACAACCGCCAGGTTTACAAGCAACAAGTGAATATACAGTAAGAATAACTAAAAGCAGAGAAAACAAGGAGGAAGTATGAGTAACGAATTAGACGTATTTGGTAGTGCCGCAGTAGCCACACATACACGTCGTGATGATGGATTTACTGCTAATATTACAGGTAGTTCAACTACCGCTAAACGTATTTCTATACGTGGTGGTAAATTTAGATTAATGGTTAATGGTAAAGAAGTTGAGAAGTCTAATCAAGACGCACTAGATGTAGTTATTGTTAATGCATCACCACACGTGCATAGAATGTATTTTTCTAAACCATATATTCCAGGCGAAAAGATGCCACCACCTACATGCTGGACATCAGATAGCCAAAGACCTGATGATACTGTTGTAGAGAAACAAGCGGAGTCATGTTTAGCATGTCCTCAAAATATCAAAGGCTCAGGTGCTAACGGCACTAAAGCATGTCGTTTTAGTAGACGTATTGCTGTTGTTCGCGCTGATGATATGAATGGTGATGTATATCAAATGACACTCCCTGCTCAATCTATATTTGGTAATGGAACAAAAGATAGGAAACCTTTACATGAATATACAGATTATGTTCGTGCTAATGGTCAAAATCTAATGTCTGTTGTGTCTCGTGTATCTTTTGATGAAGACTCATCAAGCACTAAGATTGGATTTAAACCAATCCGTATTCTTAATGATGATGAGTATGCGGTATGTGCCACGAAGTCAATTTCGGAAGAAGCTAAGCGTGCAATTACTTTATCAGTAAGCATTGATAAAGATGATGGTGAAGAGTTTGAACAAAAGAAACAACAACCTATTCAACGTCCACAAGTAGCTGCACCTAAAGTAGAAGATGATATTCCTGAACCTACAATTCGTACTTCGGAGAAACCTATCTTTCCACCAGCATCAAAACCTGCAGCACCAAAAGCAGATCAAGGTGATGTAAGTCTAGATGACTTAGTATCAGATTGGGCGTAATCATGCGTGGTTATTCTCAAGTAGTTATCGAAGCAAACGCTAAAGCTAAAGAAACTACAGGGACACTTTTAGGTGCTATGTGCATAACACTTAAATACCCCGCTAGTCAAGTAGCGAAAAAGCTTAACGTTTCAAGACAAACAGTGTATGATTGGTTTTCGGGTAAAGCAAGACCATCTAGAAAACTTGACATAAAGATTAAGGAATTGATCGTTAATCTTAATAAGTAATACAACGGGCGAAAGCACTTTTTATATGTAGCCTACCAAATACTTACAATGCAAGTAGGGTGGTATGAGGCCTCCTCCTTAACCACGTCAACAATACGGCACCGCTATCTGTCGATTGCATAAGATAGCACTAATAAAAACTTTATTTCGAGAGAATAATGCAAACAAAAGAATTTTTACAACAAGTGTGGCCTGAGCACGGATACTATTGTATCTTAGGCAAAGACCAGCAAAATATAGTTCTTCCTAAGTTTGTAAATTCCATAGATGAAGCGATTGAAGTAGTAAATAAATTATTAGATGATAAGCAAGATGTTTATTTTGCTTGCTCTACATATGTAGAACCTACTGAAAGAAAAAAGACTAACGCAAAAGAACAACGTATCTTATGGTTAGATATAGACTGTGGATTTGATACAAAGAAACGCAAATGGAAAGACTACGAAACTAAAGACGATGCGCTAGTAGCCTTACGTTCATTTACAGATACTACACAATTACCTGCTCCTACAATAGTAGATTCAGGTAGAGGCATACATTGTTATTGGCCATTTACTGAACCTGTAGATAAAGCCATATGGCAACCTGTTGCTGAAGGTCTAAAATTTTTGTGTGCTAAACATGGACTTAAAGCTGATGGAGCATGCACAGCAGACATGGCTCGTATATTACGAGTGCCAGGTACAAAAAACTTTAAAGAAGTAGTTAAACCTGAAGACGTAGTAGTTCTTAATCAAGGAACTCCTACTCCGTTTGATGAGTTAGCACGTCTTATACCCATACACATATCAGATAAACCTAAAGCTAAACGTCCACTAGACGAAGCTACAAAAGCTATTTTAGGTAATAACTCTTCTAAGTTTATGAAGATTATAGAACGTTGCCGTAAAGATGACGGATGTGCACAACTTGTTCATATCATGACTAAACAGTCGACAGTAGAAGAACCTCTATGGCGTTCAGGCTTATCTATCGCTGCATATTGTGAAGACTCTGAAGTAGCGATACATAACATATCTAAACATCATCCTGATTATGACTATGCTAAAACAGAATCTAAAGCAAGTGCTATTCCTGGACCTCATACATGTAGGCAATTTGAAGGCTTACGTCCTGAAGGTTGTGATGGATGTAAACATAAAGGTAAGATTACTTCACCTATTGAATTAGGTAGAGTTATTCTTCGATCTAAAGGCGCAGATAATGTTATTCAAGCTAAGTCAGAAGAATTAGGGGAAGTAGTTACTTATAAAATTCCAGACTATCCATTCCCATATTTTAGAGGAAAGAATGGTGGTGTATATAAAACCATAGCTGATGAAAACGAAGAAGCTATCATGATATATGACTATGATTTTTATTTAGTAGAAATATTAAACGATAGCGCTACAGGTTTTTGTGCATGGTTTAAATTACATTTACCTCATGAAGGTGTTCAAGAATTTATAGCACCATTAACTCAATTACTATCCCGTGATGAAGCTCGTAAGATATTAGTAGCAAAGGGTATTGTTAAAAATGGTAAGAAATTAGATAACGTAATTGATTACATCATATCGGTTGTAGATGCAGAACAAAAACAAAAAGCGTCAACACCTATGTATAAGCAATATGGTTGGAACCCTGCATATAATAAAATTGTTATAGGCAATCGTGAGATTAGTGCTTTTGGAATAAAATATGTCCCCGTATCTGAAGACTTAAATGATGTAAACCCTGCATTACAAAAGAAAGGGACATACGAAGAATGGAAGAAAGCTATATCTGTGTATGAAAGACCAGGTATGGAGTTACGTGCTTTTGGTTTCTTCTGTGCGTTTGGTTCGTTACTAATGCCTTTCTTTAGAACAAAAGAAAAGTCTGCTGTTATTAATCTATATAACCCTGAAACAGGTCAAGGTAAATCTACAATACTACAAGCTATGACCAGTGTTTATGGTAATCCTGAATTATCAGCTAAACTCATTCAAGTATGGGGCGATACAGGAAATGCCGTTATTAATCGTATGGGTTATATGAATAGTCTTCCTGCAGCAGTTGATGAATTTACTAAAGTAACTCCTGATCAGCTACATGAATTTTTAAAGTTTATGTCAACAGGTCGTGGTAGAAATCGTATGGGTAGTGGAGGCACAAATAAAGAAAGACAAAACGATACAGTGTTTAATCTTATTTGTGTAGTGTCTTCTAATACAGACTTTCGAACAGTTATGTTTTCATCTAATGCTAAAGCATCGGGTGAAATGGCTCGCTTCTTACAGTTACGTATTGATAAAGACACTAGCTTAACTAAAAAAGAAGCTGATGATTATTTTGGTAGATTGTTTGATAACTATGGCCATGCAGGTGAAATATATGCTCAATGGATTATTTCTAATTTAGATTCTGTAAAAATTGCTCTAAAAGAAACACAAGAAAAAATAGATAAGGCATGGGATATAGCTGGAGAAGATCGTAAATATTCTGCTACACTCGCTGCAGTATTTTTAGGTGCTCAAATTGCTAAGCAATTAGGCATACATAATATTAATTTAGATCCTGTTAAACAAGCTATTAAGTTAGAGTTAGATAAATCTAAAGTAGAACTTAAAGCTCGTGACTTTGACGCTATGGAAACATTAACTACTTTCTTACATGAAAATTTAAAAAACACTTTAGTAATTAATAGCGCTATAGATGCACGCACAGGATTACAAGAATCTCCTTTATTGAAACCAATCAATGAGTTACGGGTCAGAATTGAGCCAGATACTAATACAATTTATATTCCTTGCGGTATAATGCGCTCATATTTAAAGAACCTCGGTAACGTAGATTATGAGGATTTTATTAGAAAGCTTAAAGAAAATAAGGTTTTAAAATATAAATCAGGAGATTCCAAAGTGTTACAAAAAGGATTAGATATTAGCGGTTCAGGTGTTAGATGCATATGGATTGATAATTCTACCTTTGAAGGAATTAAGACTAACGACTTACCATTAGATATACCAAGACGTGTTAACTAACGGCGTAAATTATCAGATTGATTGGCCTGCTTTTGTGCCAGGTTCATCTATCTTTATCCCTGCGATTGATACAGAATCAGCTATTAAAGCTATACAAAAAGAAAGTGAACGTCTTGAATTTCAATTCATTCACAAAGTTGTTGTAGAAGATGGGGTTAAAGGTATACGAGTCTGGCGTTTATAATTATTCTTCACCGCCAAAAATACCTAATACCTTTTCTTTATTAAAACCCGCTCTTTCTCGTAAGCTTTGTATATAGTTAGTAGTAGAGCCATCTTCTCTTTTAACAGGATAATTTAATAACTCTCGTCTTAGAATTTCTATTCTATCTATTTCTTCTCTTTTATTTTCAGGGGATATATTGCTATTAGTGCGAACCTGATTTTCATAAGTTCTTAACTGAGCTAAAAGAGTATCTGTATAATTAAGTTGTTTAGAAACATTAATACTTTCTTCATGTTTAACATAATAATCTTCAAATTCCTTTTGTCCTTTATCATCCACTGCTAATTTTTCTAGTTTTTTATACGTATTATAATGTTTATCTACTTCATCTTTTAATTGATATAAATCATTTAATTCTCTAGCACCAAGTTTTTGAGTAACAAAACTCTTTACATCTGGGAACATCATAAGCTTTTCTTCAAAAGATTTTTTAGGTAAAGTTTCTCCTCTTAAATCAGCAATCATATTTTCTGTAAACATATTAAGTACCTGAGAAGTAGAACCTAAAACTGATTTTAATACATTGTCCCATATAAGTGGAGAAGTATCCGATGCTTCTCCTAATGCTAATGCTAACTGAGTTGTATTTTTAGGGCTGTATTGAAACTCTGGTTCAATAGATTGTTGACTTTGACCCACAATAGGTCTATTAGTATATAAATTAGTATTTAAATAGCTTTCAATTCCTGGTTTAATAAGAACCGGCATGCTTGAGGGTACAGAAGTGGCTTTAATAAGTCCCGCTAGTAAAGCTTTATTCATTTTTTTATTATCTTCACTTTGAGCAACCCATCGTTGATAAACGTGTTCAGTAAACACTTTAAAAAATAATCCACTATAATCAGTTCTCATTGGAATTTTATATCCATTAGGCAGAATAAAAAAACTGTCTCTTTCAGAAGGATCTAATTTTTTATATTCGTCATCATCAGACATTAGAATAGAATACATTAACGTAGCTATAGCAATTTGAGCGCCATTAAATACATAACGTTTTATATTTTGCATTCTAGTATCTGGAGTTATGCCTTCACCAAATACTGTAGCACCAGTTACATGTAAAGCTTGTAAACTAGCGCCTGTAAAAGGAACTAATTGTCTCATAATATTAAATATTTGACCTGAGCCTGTACGTTTAAAGTTAATAATTTCAAAAGCACGATGAACGGCTAAAGCTTCATTACCTGTTTCTAACATGGTTTGTGCATATATAGCTTGACGAATTACATTATCCGATGCCATAGCAAGAGCGCTAAAAGGTGATAGCACTGCTTTTTTAAACGCTTTATAAGTTTTATATTTTTTAGCTTCATCAGCAGCTATGTTATCTAATCTATTAAACTCTCTAGAAGGATCAGCTCTTCCAACTGCTATCGCTGATTTTAATCTATTTCTTGCTTTACTTAAACCTAAAGGCGTTAGGGCAATTTCTTTTAAAACTTGAACGGGTATAAGTATTCCATAATTAACCCCTGACAAGGTAATTGCAGCTATAGTATCCATTGCAATTTGTTTAAGTGAAAAAATAGGATATAAAACAATACTTTGTCTTAAAAAGTGGCTAAAGTTAGAAAAGTATTTTAATCCTGCAATTGTAACGGGTTCTAGTCCAGTAAATCCATCAACCATACTTGCAGCATCATATCCTTGAAACTCATATCTATTAAGAATATTTTTTTCTTCTCCATTAACATCTACATTTTCGTGTATTTGCACAGAGTTAGTATTGCTAGTGTATTTTTGACCTGTAATTTTTTTAATATCATCAGGTAAATACTCTTGATAATATCTGAGTTTTACTGCCGCCGCATTATTTTTAATGCCTTTCATAATAATATAATTTGCCCAGTTTTCCATATTATCAAATACATTATTTACTTCTCTGTAACTACCTTCAAATTTTGGTTCTTTTGAAGCATCAAGTAAACCATTGATGTATTCTTTTCTGCCTTTAACTTCTACTCGCCCATCGGCATCTTCAAACACTCTGTAGAAAGGAACATAATCCATAACTTCTAAGAAGCGCTCTACAGTAGTTTTATCTAATAGCCCCGTGGTATTAGCAAAATCTAGTACTTTAGATCGAACATCATTCCACATATCAAATACTTCATTTAATTCAGGATATTTTTCTAAAATTTTAAATCCTGCGTCTATTTCAGCGTCTGACATATGAACTAATTTAAAATTTTTATTTAATTCTTTTTTTGCAGCTTCTGTTTTACCTTGTAACATTTTAGCTCTAGCTTTATCTATCGCCTTTTTATTAGACTCATTTAAACCTCTTGAACGTTTTGCAATAAATGCGGTACTAGCGGCTTCAAATAATGTATTAAAGTTAATATTTCTGTCTTTAGCAATATCTGAAATAGCTTCTTTAATTTTTTTCATACTAGTGTTAGATTCAGTAACTATAAATTTAAATATTTTAGGATCGTAAGAAATATTTCCTCTTTCTAAAAAAGCCCGAGCCGTTTCAGAAGCATATAAAACTTGTGCAATATTTAACTCAATAGCTGCTTTAGCTAATTCAGCCATGCTAACCCCTGATTTTCTCATGGCGTCTAATATCTTTTTATTGATTGCAAATTCAAAGTCAAAAGCAAACTTTCTAAATTTTGTTATTTGTTCTCCCAATGTTTTAAAAGGAGACACTTTAAATCTTTGAAATGTAGTAGGCTTAGGTGTTTTAACTTTACGTTTCTGACCTGTTTGTGCAATAAGTTTATTTAGTTCTTTTTCTTCTTCATCTTTATTATATAAAGGTTTATCTTGTCCAAAATCTTTAAGGTTTTCTGGACGTTCACCTGTCATTAACTCTGGCGCTAAAGCAACAATATCGCTCATCAATGAATCAGATATATCAAGCCCTAAAAGCTTATTAAAAGCATTCATTAGATCCAACCATAATGATGACTTAGGAGCAGGGGTAGGAGCTATGCTTCTTTGTTTAGCTAAGAATCTTTGGAAGTCTTTATCGTTAAACGCATAAGATATAAACTCTTCCATGTTTTTAAAAGCATCACCAAAAGTTACTTCATCTTGCATAGCAGCTACTTCAGCTGCATCAAATATGTCTACTAATTGTTGACCTACAACAGAGTTACCTTTGGCTTTTGGTCTACCATTTTTATCCATAGTAACATGACGTCTTATTGCCCACACTGTTGCAGCGTGTGTTCCTTCATGATAGATAGTATCAGTACCTGCTTTAGGACTAATAATAGTTTCGTTAAGTGTAGAAGTATATTTGCCGTATTCACCTTTAGGCATACCCATAACTTTATACTTACCTTTAAGCACGTTAGGTAAGGTTTCAAATAAGTTTTGTAATATTTTTTCAACAGGATTAAGTTTGTTAAAATGTTGTTTCTTTATAATATTTAACGCTTGCCCTAAAGTATTAGCAGGTTTAGTAGTATTAACAATTGCTTGTCCTTCAGGTGTGCCTTCTTTTTTAGATTGTAAATCTTGTTCTACTTTAGCAACCTGTTGTTCTTCAGCTAATGTTGTAGGAGTTTTAGTTT